>Ga0066256_1000204_pt1 | contig 250358 bp, 232 predicted proteins | sample ThiBio_1000_biof_FD_87107 | JGI IMG/M metagenome (GOLD analysis project Ga0066256, IMG submission 87107) | Wastewater bioreactor microbial communities from Cape Town, South Africa - Thiocy_expt_1000_biof (version 2) | ecosystem: Engineered > Bioreactor > Thiocyanate-remediating >...
CCGCCACCATCGCCGACATCTCGGCCGCCTCGGGCGAGCAGGCCAACGGCATCGACGAGATGAGCCAGGCCGTCGCCCATCTCGACGAGATGACCCAGCAGAACGCCGCCCTGGCCGAGCAGAGCGCAGCCTCCGCCAACGCGCTCTCGGACCGCATCGGACAGCTCAACGACCTCGTCGCAACCTTCCGGACGAGCGACGAAAGACCCAGGCGTCCCCGCCTCGAGATCGCAAACGCGGCGAGTTCGGCTCAGCTGCACCATCTCGCCTCCGGTGGTCGTGGGAGACCTGCCATCACAGCCGTCGTGTAGAGGGCCGCACGCGGGACATCCGCGACCATCGGTTCGAGCGGCCATCGACGAGATCGGTGCCGCCGCCCGACACCTGACGGCTTGCCGCCCTAACGCCCCGGCTTGAACGGCGCCATGCCGGCGCGCGCCAGCGCGTCGGCGCGCTCGTTCATGGCGTCGCCGGCGTGGCCCTTGACCCATTTCCACTCGATCTTGTGGCGGCCCAGAGCCGCCTCGAGACGCTGCCAGAGCTCGGCATTCTTCACCGGCTTCCTGTCGGCCGTCTTCCAGCCATTCTTCTTCCAGCCGTGGATCCAGCCGGTGATGCCCTGGCGCAGATACTGGCTGTCGGTGTGCAGCGCGACCGTGACCGGCCGCTTCAGCGCTTCCAGCGCCGCGATCGCCGCCATCAGCTCCATGCGGTTGTTGGTCGTGAGCTCCTCGCCACCGGAGAGTTCCTTCTCCACGCCGTTATAGGAGAGGATCGCGCCCCAGCCGCCGGGGCCGGGATTGCCGGAACAGGCGCCGTCCGTCCAGACCTCGACGGTACCGCTCACCGCTTCAGCCCGTATTCGCGGGCGTCCGCAACGCGCTGATGGAAGACGAGCTTGCGGTCGTATTCGAGCGGGTCGTGCGGCTTGACCAGCGCACCGGGCGGCACGTTCAGCCAGTCGACGAGGCGGGTCAGCAGGAAGCGCAGCGCCGAGCCGCGGCAGAGCTGCGGCAGCGCCTCGACCTCGGCGGCTTCCAGAGGACGGACGCTCTCATAGCCCGCCAGCAGAGCCTGGCCCTTGGTGAGGTTGAAGGAACTGTCGGCCTCGAAGCACCAGGAGTTCAGGCAGATGGCGAGGTCGTAGGCGAAGGCGTCGGTGCAGGCGAAATAGAAATCGATCAGCCCGGAGAGCCTGTCCCCCAGGAAGAAGACGTTGTTGGGGAAGAGGTCGGCATGGATGACGCCGCGCGGCAGGCCCTGCGGCCAGCGTGCTTCATGCACCGCGATCTCGGAAGCGATGCGGCGGGCAAGGCCGGGCGAGACCGTGTCGGCCTCGGCCCCGGCCTGCTCGGCGAGCGGGCGCCAGCCCGGCACGGACAGCGCATTGACGCGCTCCATGGCGAAGTCGGCGCCGGCGGCATGGAGCTGCGCCAGCCCCTTGCCGAGTTCGTGGCAATGCGCGGCGGTCGGCCGGCGCACCGAGAGGCCGTCGAGGAAGGTGACGATGGCAGCAGGCCGCCCGGCGAGACGGCCGAGCATCTCGCCGCGGCTGTCCTCGACCGGCTGCGGGCAGATCAGTCCGCGCGCGGCGAGATGCTGCATCAGTCCGAGGAAGAACGGCAGATCGTCCGGATTCACCCGCTTCTCGTAGAGGGTGAGGATGTAGGAGCCCCGCGTGGTGCGCAGCAGGTAGTTGGAGTTCTCGACGCCCTCGGCGATGCCCTTGGCGGAGAGGAGATCGCCAATGCCGTAGCGGGCCACGAAGGCGGCCATCTCGTCATCGGGCACTTCGGTATAGACGGCCAAGATCGGTCGCTTTCTGCTGGCTTACTCGGCCGCAGCCGGCGCCGCATCGCCGCGCAGCTCGCGCGGCAGCGGGAAGAACACATCCTCGCTCGCAGTCGAGACCGTCTCGACGCGGACCTCGTAGCGCTCGGCGAAGGCGTCGATGATCTCCTCGACCAGCACCTCCGGCGCGCTGGCGCCGGCGGTGATGCCGAGGCTGCGCAGGTTGCCGAAGACCGACCAGTCGATCTCGTCGGTGCGCAGCACGAGGCGCGCGACCGGGCAGCCGGCGCGCTCGGCGACCTCGCGCAGACGCTGCGAGTTCGAGGAATTGGGCGAGCCGACGACGATCAGCCCGTCGACCAGCGGCGCGACGCGCTTCACCGCCTCCTGCCGGTTGGTCGTGGCGTAGCAGATGTCTTCCTTGTGCGGAGCGATGAGATCCGGGAAGCGGGCCTGCAGGGCCTCGACGATGCCGCGGGTGTCGTCGACCGACAGGGTGGTCTGGGTGACGTAGGCGAGGGCTGCATCCGGCGGCGGCTCGAGCGCGGCGACGTCGGCGAGCGTCTCGATCAGGGTGATCGCGCCCTCGGGCAACTGGCCCATCGTGCCGATCACCTCGGGGTGGCCGGCATGGCCGACGAGCAGGATGTGCCGGCCGCGCTTGTGATGGACCTCGGCCTCGCGATGCACCTTGGTCACCAGCGGGCAGGTCGCGTCGATGGCGAAGAGGTTGCGTGCCTTCGCCGCGGCCGGCACGGCCTTGGCGACGCCGTGGGCGGAAAAGATCACCGGCCGGGTCTCGTCCGGCACCTCGTCGAGCTCGGCGACGAAGACCGCGCCCTTCCGCCTGAGGGATTCGACCACGTATTTGTTGTGCACGATCTCGTGGCGGACATAGACCGGCGCACCATGCAGGCTAAGCGCCTTCTCGACCGCGTCGATGGCGCGCACGACCCCGGCGCAGAAGCCGCGCGGGGCACAGAGCAGGATGTCGAGCGGCGGCTTGGTCACGTCTCGAGAGTTCTCCGGTCAGACCAGCGCCTTCTTTCGGCGGGATCGCGGCGATGTCAAGGAAGCAGCGCCACGCATTGACTTATAGGTTGATATCAACACAATGGAGCGATGCGAAGCGACGCTCCCAAGGTTCCGTTCCAGACCACGCTGCATGTTCGCGACCATTGCCTGTGCCTCTACGTGCAGCGGGCGGCGCGGGTGCTGGCGCGGCGCTTCGACGAGGCGCTGCGGCCTCATGGCCTGACCAACGAGCAGTTTTCGCTGCTGATGTCGCTCAACCGGCCCGAACCGCCGGTCATCGGAGCCGTCGCCAGGCTGCTGGGCACCGACCGCACCACGCTGACGGCGGCGCTGAAGCCGCTGGTGCGCGAGGGGCTCGCCGTGGTGACGCCCGACCCGGACGACAAGCGCGCCCGGCGCATCTCGCTGACCGCGGCGGGGCACGCCCGGCTGCTGGCCGCCCTCCCCGTCTGGCACGCGCAGCACGACGCGCTGGAGGCAAGCCTCGAGGCTCCCGATGCGCCGACGCTGCGCGCCGGGCTGGAAGCGCTGGCCGCCTGGCCGGGCACGATCACCGAACCGGAACAACAGGAGGACATCGCATGACCATCCATCTCTCCGCCTTTCGCTGGGTCCCGCCCTTCGCGCAGGGCCATGTCCGCGACCTCAGGGTGCGCTGGGCACTGGAGGAGGCCGGGCTGCCCTATGAGGCGGCCCTGATCGGCCCGGCCGACCAGGCCTCCGACAACTACCGGGCCTGGCAGCCCTTCGGGCAGGTGCCGGCCTTCCGCGACGGCGAGGTCGAGCTGTTCGAATCCGGGGCGATCGTGCTCTATCTCTCGCGCCGGTCTGAAGCGCTGGCGCCCGCCGACGAGGCCGGCCGCGCCCGGGTCGCGAGCTGGATCCTGGCCGCGCTCAACTCGATCGAACCGCAGGTCAGCCAGCTCGCCCTCACCGACATCTTCCACAAGGGCGAAGCCTGGACCGTGGAGCGCCGGCCGCAGATCGTCGCCATGGTCGAGAAGCGTCTGCAGCAACTGGAGGCCTGGCTCGGCGAGAAGGAGTATCTCGAAGGCCGCTTCACCGCAGGCGACCTGTTGATGGCCTGCGTGCTGCGCGAGGTGCCGGACGACATCCTGGCGCGCTATCCGCGGCTCGAGACCTATCGTGCGCGCTGCCTCGCCCGCCCGGCCTTCCGGCGGGCGCTGGACGCGCAGATGCAGCCCTTCCGGGAGAATGCGCCGGCCGCGTGAAGCAGCATTGCGCGTCGATGCACAGCGCGCATGACGCGAGGCGTTTCCCCCTCGCGCTGCGCGGAGCGAGCGCCTAGATAGGGGCGGTCGGCCCCGAGCCGCCTGCCCTTCAGCGTGAGCCGCCCATGGCCGATGCCGCCTCCCATGCCAGCTATCTGCCGCCGATCCTGACCTTCTGCGCCGGTGCCGTGATCGCGGTGCCGTTGTTCCGCAAGCTCGGTCAATCGGCCGTGCTGGGCTATCTGGCGGCCGGCATCGTGATCGGCCCGTCGCTGCTCGGCGTGATCCAGGACCCGGACGCCATCCGCGGCACGGCCGAGATCGGCGTCGTGCTGCTGCTCTTCCTGGTCGGACTCGAACTGCAGCCCTCGCGCCTCTACTCGATGCGACGGGACATTCTCGGCCTCGGCCTCGCGCAGATGGGGCTCAGCGCCGCCGTCATCGGCCTTGTCGGCTGGCGGCTCGGCCTGTCGGGGGGAGGCGCCGTTGCGGTCGGCGTGGCGCTGGCGCTCTCGGCCACCTCGATCGCGCTGCAACTGCTGGAGGAGCGCGGCGACGGCAACGAGACCTATGGACGGCGCACCTTTTCGATCCTGCTGTTCCAGGACATGGCGATCGCGCCGGTGCTGGCGCTGCTGCCCCTGCTGGCGGTAACCGGTACCGAATCCGGCAGCCCGATGCGGGCCCTGGCCAGCTTCGGCATCGCGATCGCCGCCATCGTCGCGATCGTCTTCGCCGGGCGCTACCTGCTCAACCCGTTCTTCCGCGTCCTCGCCAACAGCGGCGCCAAGGAAGTGATGACGGCCGCCGCCCTCCTGATCGTGCTCGGCGCGGCGCTGCTGATGGAGCATGTCGGCCTGTCGATGGCGATGGGCGCCTTCCTCGCCGGCGTGATGCTGGCGGATTCGCATTTCCGCCACGAGCTCGAGGCCGATATCGAGCCGTTCCGCGGCGTGCTGCTCGGCCTGTTCTTCATGGCGGTCGGCATGTCGCTCGACCTCAGGCTGGTCGCCGAGAACGCGCTGCTGCTCGTCATCGCCGCACCGTTGCTGATCCTGTTCAAGATTGCCGTCGTCGCCTCGATCCTGCGCGTGTCCTGCTCGTCGACGCTGGAGGCGGTGCGGGCAGGCGCCCTGCTCTCGCCGGCCGGCGAGTTCGCCTTCGTGCTGCTGCCGCTCGGCCTGGCGAACGGGCTGCTCGCCCCGCAGCAGGCGGCCATCGTCACGGCGCTGGCCGCGATCAGCATGCTGCTCGGCCCGCTCGTGGCGAAGCTGATCGACGTCGTCCTCCTCGCCCGGATCGGCGCGGAGACGATGGACGAGGATTTCGACGGCGCCGACGGCAGCCAGGTGATGGTGATCGGCTTCGGCCGCTTCGGCCAGGTGGTGACCCAGGCCCTGCTGCTGCAGCACGTCAACATCACTGTGATCGATTCCGACGTCGAGCAGATCCGCGCCGCCGCGCGCTTCGGCTTCAAGGTCTATTACGGCGACGGGACGCGGCTCGACGTGCTGCGCGCAGCCGGGGCGGGCAAGGCCCGCGTCATCTGCATCTGCGTCGACAGCAAGGATGCCGCGCTGCGCACCCTCGAAATGGTCAAGGCCGAGTTCCCGAACGTGCGCGTTCATGCCCGGGCCTTCGACCGGATCCACGCCATCGAGCTGATGAAGGCGAATGTCGACTACCAGATGCGCGAGACCTTCGAATCGGCGCTCGATTTCGGCCGTGTCACGCTGGAGGCGGTCGGACTCACCCGCGACGAGGCGGATCTGGTGATCGATCACGTCCGCGACCGCGATGCACAGCGGATGGAGATCCAGTTCCACGAGGGCATCGCGGCGGCGCTCAACCAGGTGCCGCGCGTGATGCCGGAGCCGCTGATCAAGCCGAAAGGCAAGCCCAAGGCGCTCACGGTCGAGACCCAGGAGGTCATCGAGGACGGCGGCGCCGAAGTCGCGGTCGGCGGCGTCGGCGAGCCGGAGCGCTGAGCGACGGGCGCGGCGCGGCCGAAGCGCGCCCGCCGACACCCGCCCGGAGCCTTAGCCGGCGCAAGCGACTTGCCGGGGCGCCGCGCGCTGCTATCGTCGGCAGGCCACGAGCGACGGCCGGGGAGGCGTCCCATGATGATGAACCTGTTCGAGATCATGCAGTCGGCCCAGAACGGCCAGGCGATGCAGAACCTCGCCCGGCAATATGGGCTGAGCCTCCAGCAGACCCAGGCCGCGCTCGACGCGCTGCTGCCGGCCTTCTCGATGGGGCTGCAGCGGCAGACGCAGAACCCCTACGCCTTCGGCTCGCTGGCCCAGATGATGACGGCATCGCCCTATGCCCGTTTCTTCGAGGCCAGTGGCGGGGGCATCCCGCAGGGTGCCCAGATGGCCGGCAACGACGTGCTGAGCCAGATCTTCGGCTCGAACGAGGTTAGCCGGGCGATCGCGGCGCAGGCGGCGGCGACGAGCGGCGTCAACCAGGCCATCCTCAAGCAGATGCTGCCGGTGATCGCCTCGATCCTGATGGGCGGCCTGTTCAAGTCGACCAGCAGCGAAGGCCTCGGCGGGCTGCTCGGCCAGTTCGCCGAGATGATGCGCGGCCAGATGCCCGGCATGCAGCCCGCGCCCCAGCCTCAGCCGATGCCGGCCAACCCGATGGACGCGATCCTGCGCGGCATGTTCGGACAGGGCGCGGGCCAGGCGCAGCCTCCGGGCAGCTCGACCGGCCCGGCTGCCGACCCTTTCGGCGGGATGCTGGGGCAGATCCTCGGCGGCATGTTCGGCGGCGCGGCTGCCGGCTCCGAGCCCGCTCCGCAACCGCAGCCGCGTCGCGCGCCGGCACCGGAGCCGGACGAGCCGCCGCCGTCCTCCGCCAGCGGACCCGGCTCGATCGGCCTCGATGCGCTGAACCAGATGTTCGAGCACGGCCGGCAGATCCAGGACGATCACCAGAACGCGCTGAAATCCATCCTCGACGCCATGCTCGGCGGCGGCCAGCGCCGCTGAACGGAAGCGCGGGACGCAAGCGGCCCGCGGCCCGGCTCAGGCGTGCCGGCGCTGCGACCAGTCCTGCTCCGCCAGCGCCATGGTCGCGGCCATGGCCTGCAGCTCCGCCGCGTCGTCGCGGGTGCGGAAGCTGGCGACGAGCTCGTTGAGGCGCTGGATCTGGCCGGCGAGCGCTGTCGCCGAAGCCGCGCTCTGCTCGGCCAGCGCCGCATTCTGTTGGGTCATCTCGTCCATATGGGCCACGGCCTGGCTCATCTCGTCGATGCCGTTCGACTGCTCGGCGGCGGCGGACGAAATGTCCGAGACGGTGGCGGAGACCTTCTGGGACGCCTCGACGATCCGCTCCAGGGCCGAGCCGGCCGAGCGCACGAGGCCCACACCCTGCGCGACCTCGGCGCCGGATTCGGTGATCAGCGCGGTGATGCCCTTGGCGGCCTCGCCCGAGCGCTGGGCGAGCGTGCGGACCTCGGAGGCCACCACGGCAAAGCCGCGGCCGGCATCGCCGGCGCGGGCGGCTTCGACGGCCGCGTTGAGCGCCAGCAGATTGGTCTGGAAGGCGATCTCGTCGATCACCGTGGTGATGTCGGAGATCTTCTGGGAGGCAGCCTCGATCCGCGCCATGGCGTCGACGGCGTCCTTGACGATCGCCCCGCCCTTGCGCGCCACCTCCATGGCCTCGTCGGCCAGCGCGACCGCCTGCATCGAGGCATGGGCGGAAGCCTTCACCGAGGCCGCGAGCTGCTCCGTCGTCGCCGCCGTCTCCTCCAGCGAGGACGCCTGCTCCTCGGTGCGCTTGGAGAGATCGTCGGCACCGGTGTTGATCTCATGGGCGGCGTTGCCGACGTCGCCGGATGTCGACTGGATCGTGCGGATCGTCTCCGAGAGATGCGCCACGGCCATGTTGAAGTCGTCGCGCAGCTTGGCGTATTCGACGGCGAGCTCGGCCTCGATGCGGCAGGTCAGGTCGCCACGCGAGAGGCGATCGAGCCCCTCGCCGAGCGCTTCCATGACCTTGAGCTGCTCGGCCGCCAGCATCTCCTGCTCGCGGGCGCGGGCGGCGCGTTCCTGCTCCGCCAGGCGGCGCTGCGCCTCGGTCGCCTCGCGCCCTTCGGCGGTCTCGGCCTCGAGGCGGCGCACGGCCTGGCCGTTCTCCTTGAAGACCTGGACAGCCCGCGCCATCGCGCCGATCTCGTCGCGGCGCCCCTGCCCCTCGATCTCGACCGCATAATCGCCGGCCGCCAGATCGTCCATGCGCGCCTTCAGCATGTCGAGCGGCCGGGTGATCGAGCGGCGCGCGAGCAGCATCGCGCCGATCAGGCCGAGGAGCACGCCGGCGCAGGACAAGACCAGCAGCACGAGGTCGAGGCGCTTGGCCTCGGCATCGAGCGCCAGCCCGTCGGACTGGGTCTGGCTCTTGATCTCGCCATTGAGCTTGACCGCGTCGGCGACGATCGCGGCAAAGGCACGGTCGAGCTCGGACATCACCGAGAGGGCCGGCAGATCCTCGTCGCGCGAGGCCTGGGACAGAACGTCGTCGATCTTCGGCTTCAGTTCCGAGATCGCCCGCGAGAGCTTGTCGAACTCGGCATGGCGCTCGGGAAAGCTGATCTTGGCGTTGACCAGCTGCTGGAGCGCGAGATCGTAGCCCTTGCGTGCGTCCGCGATGCTCGTCGCGTTCTGCTTCATGTATTCGGGATAGGCGATCGCCTTGTAGAGATCGCGCAGCACATAGCTCGTGACCAGCGTCGCCTGGGCCGAATCCAGAATCGCGCCGGAGCGCTGGTCGATCAGATCGGAATAGGTCTTCTGGATCCGGGCATATTCATGCCCGGCATAGATCGCAGTCCCGATGCTGATGATGCCGATCGCGATCAGCGGAATGGCGATCTTGGTGCGGATCCGCAGATCCGCAAGGCGCAGAGAAAACGTCATGCCCGAGCCCGTCCATGCGGCGGCCGGCCGGCCGCACCCCGCGGGCAGAGTTCAGGCAAAAGCATAAAAATGCGTTAGACGCGGCAAGAATCCCGTCAGCGCCCATAAAAAAGGGCGGAAGCACGAAGCTCCCGCCCGTAGGAACGCCGCGCCAAGGGGTCAGGCGCAGCGTGCAACCATGAAATCGTCCTGTCGCTCCAGCACCGGCTCCGGCGCAGCCGGCCGAGCGGCGGCATGGCGGGCAGCGTGCTCGCGCCGCGCCTGGGCGACGTCGTTGAGCGAGCGGGACCGCGAGGCCAGCACCGCCGAAGGATCCTTGAGCCAGGAGGTCGCGAGGGCGCCTGCGACATCGGAACGGACGAGGCCGATATCCTTGAGGCCGCGCTCGTCGAGCTCGGCGAGGCGCATCACCTCGCGGCGATGGATGAGCGCCCGCACCAGCGTCACGGGCAGTCGGATTCCGGCGGTGGCGACGCGCACGATACCGCCCGGAACGGACGAGAACGACTTCGTGGCAATGGTCATGAGCAGCATGACGGCCTCCCAAACGGAATGAGAACGGATCGATGCCCCCCTCAGCCCGGACGCACCAATTGGCCGAAATCCCGGGGAACGCAGCCAACATAGCGAGAGGCTGGTCATCAGCCAAACGAATGGTTATGATGCCTGACAACACGGATATTGATGAACTATCCGACGGGGATCGCCATGGCCCATGTGCTCGACGCCGATCAGCTGAAGACCTTCGTCGCCATCGCCGATACCGGCTCGTTCACGCGCGCCGCGGAGATCGTGTTCAAGACGCAATCGGCCGTCTCGATGCAGATGAAGCGGCTCGAGGAGCGCATCGGCCGCCCGCTGTTCGGCCGCGACGGCCGCCATGCCAAGCTGACCGAGGACGGCGAGCGGCTGCTCGACTATGCGAGGCGCATCGTCAGGCTGAACCTCGAATGCGTCGCGAGCTTCACCGACGCCGATCTCAAGGGGCGCATCCGGCTCGGCGTGCCGGACGACTATGCCGACCGCTACCTGCCCGAGATCCTCGCCCGCTTCGCCCATTCGAACCCGCGGGCGGAGGTCACCGTGGTGTGCGAGCCGACGCCGATGCTGGCCGAGCGGATCGCCACCGGCGACATCGACCTGGCGATCATCACCCATGTCGAAAGCCGCGGACAGGGCGAGATCATCCGGATCGAGCCGCTGCTCTGGGTCACCTCGGCGCGCCATGCCGTCCACGAGGAGGACCCGCTGCCGCTGGCGCTCGGGCGGCCGACCTGCAACTGGCGGCAGGCCGCGGTCGATGCGCTGGAGGCCAAGAGCCGCCGCTTCCGCGTGCTCTACGCGAGCTGGAACTCGACCGCCGTGGGCGCCGCGGTGGTGGCGGGGCTCGCCGTCTCGGTGCTGCCGGAGAGCGCGGTCAGGCCGGGAATGCGCATCCTGGGGCCGTCGGAAGGCTTCGCGACCTTGCCATCCTGCAAGATCGGGCTGCTGCGCACGCGCTTCGATCCTTCGGTGCTCTCCAACGCCCTGGCCGAGCACATCATCCAGAGCCTCGACAACCTGGCGAGCTTCAAGACCGCGGCGGAGTAGCGAGGCGTCATTCTCGGGGGAGGAACGGGCAGCCGATGGCGGGCCTGGCCGCGCTCGTGCCTCAGGGGCCGAAGCCCGCCGCCATCGATTGGAAGAAGCGGGTCACCGACTGGCCGATCAGTGTCGCGCTGGCGATGATCGTCAGCGAGATCAGGCTGACGATGAAGCCATACTCGATCATCGTCGCGCCACGCTCGTCGCGACGAAAGGCCTCAAAGCTGATGACGATCCGCTCCATGCCGCCAGTTTAGGCGTCAAGCTGCAGCCAAATCGTTAATCCATCCGCTGCAATGCGTCGGATGTCGCGTTTTTCCGGGGAGCAGCCGCCTAGAGGGCCAGTTCCGCCAAAACCGGCTCGACCCGGCCGCCCCAGGGGCCGCGATAGCGGGCTTCCAGGCGCTGGGCCAGCGTTTCCTTGCGCGCCACGATGTCCTCGAGCGGAGCAAGGTGGAGACTCTCGTCCCGGCCGGCGGCATCGCGACGGGCGCGGCGCGCGAGACCGGCGCGGGACAGTTCCAGCACCTCGGACGCGATCTCGGCCAGGCTGCGACCGGCGACCGTCGCCTGGAGGCCCTGCCTGGGCACGGCATCGCGCAGCGCCTGCCGCTCCGCGGCGCTCCAGCCCTTGACCAGATCCCAGGCGGCGTCGAGCGCGCCGCGATCATAGAGCAGCCCGACCCAGAAGGCCGGCAGCGCGGTCAGCATCTCGGCCGGCCCGGCATCGGCGCCGCGCATCTCCAGGAAGCGCTTCAGCCGCACCTCCGGGAACAGGGTCGAGAGGTGATTGGCCCAGTCCGACATCGTCGCGCGCTCGCCCGGCAACTGCGTCAGCCGGCCCGCCAGCAGGTCCCGGAAGGAAGCGCCGGCGACGTCATGGTAGGTCTCGCCGCGCTTGACGAAATACATCGGCACGTCGAGCGCCCAGTCGACATAGGCCTCGTAGGACATGCCCTCGTCGAAGGCGAAGGCGAGCATGCCCGAGCGGTCGTTGTCGGTATGGCGCCAGATTTCCGAGCGGAGCGACTGGAAGCCGTTGAGCTTGCGCTCCAGGAAGGGCGAGGTGGCGAAGAGCGCGGTGGCGACGGGCTGCAGCGCCAGCGAGACCCGCAGCTTGCGGACCATGTCGGCCTCGCTGGAAAAATCGAGATTGACCTGCACCGTGCAGGTCCGGAACATCATGTCGAGCCCCATCGTGCCGACCTTCGGCATGTAGTTCGCCATGATCCTGTAGCGGCCCTTGGGCATGACCGGCGTCTCGGCGCGGGTCCAGAGCGGCGAGGCGCCGAGCGCAGCGAAGCCGATGCCGTGCGGCTCGGCCACGGCCTTGACGTCGGCGAGATGCACCGCGAGCTCGGCCTGGGTCTGGTGGACGTCTTCCAGCGGCGCGCCGGACAGCTCGAACTGACCGCCCGGCTCCAGCGAGATCGCGCCACCGCCATCAGGTCCGGCGAGGCCGATGATGTGACCGGCATCGATGATCGGCTCCCAACCGAGCCGCTGCTGCATGCCTTCGAGCAGAGCGCGGATTCCGCCTGCGCCGGAGCGCCCTTCGTAGGGCACCGGCGCAAGATCCTGACGGTAGAACGGAAACTTCTCGTGCTCCGTCCCGATCCTGAAGCGCGCCTCGGGTTTCTCTCCGGCGGCGATCCAGGAAACCAGCTCCTCCTTGGAGCCGATCGGGGTCGAGTCGGTGACATCGCGAGCCATGGGCGCTCCGGCAGAACAGGCAACAGGGCCTAGCCTCCCGGCGGCCATCGGCTGCGGGTTCAAGGCGTGGGGACGACAGACATAGGCGAGAGCCCGAGCCGCGACAACGACCCGGACCTTGCATTCTTGAAAGGTCGCCAAGCGCTGGCGACAGGTCCGGACGGGATGCGCTCAGCCGCCTGCCCAATCGCCGAGCACGGCCTGCACGACCGCCAGCGCGGCAACCGCCGCCGTGTCGGCGCGCAGGATGCGCGGCCCCAGCGAGATCGCCAGCGTGTTCGGCCGGGCAGCGATCAGGCGCCGCTCGCCCTCCTCGAAGCCGCCTTCCGGTCCGATCAGCACCGCAAGCGGCGCCGGCCCGCAGGCCTGCAACGCCGTCATCGGGCTGCCCTGCTCCAGCCCCTCGTCGCAGAAGATCAGGAGGCGCCCGGGCTCCAGCGCCGCGAGGGCCGCATCGAGAGGCTTCTCGGCCGCGATCTGCGGCAGGCCGAGGATGCCGCATTGCTCGGCAGCCTCGATCGCGTTCGCCCGCATCCGGTCGAGGTTGAGCCGCGAGACCTGGGTCCGCCGGGTGAGGACGGGCTGAAGCGTGCCGGCGCCCATCTCGACGGCCTTCTGCACCATGTAGTCCAGCCGCGCATGCTTCAGCGGCGCGAAGAGATAATGCAGATCGGCCGGGGAAGGCTGCGGCCTGACCTGACGCTCGAGATCGAGCCGCGCCTGCTTGCGACCCTCCGGCGCCAGGCGCGCCAGCCATTCGCCGTCGCGCCCGTTGAAGACGAGGACGGCATCGCCGGGCCTCAGGCGCAGCACGTTGAGCAGATAGTTCGACTGGTCGCGCTCCAGCGGCAGCCCGCCATCCTGCGCGAAGGCGGCGTCGACGAACAGGCGATGGCGCGCGAAATCGGGGGTGGACATCGGCTCGACCGCCTCCTTCATCAAGAAATCTGTTGAGAGCGGCGCGAAAACCGCCACATTCCTCGCCTAACGGCAAGGGCCTCCTTGAAGATGACAGGCGAACTCGCAAGAGTCGTTGGCGTCGGCGACGCCTGCTGTTAAGGACATGGACAAGGCTCGGCCGGAGGCGGCCGGCAACCGGAGAAGGGAATCATGCGGCTCAGGACGGCTTCGGGATTGGCAGCGACGCTCGGCTTCGCCATGGCCTCGCTCTTGATCGCCTCACCGGCCAGCGCGCAGGTCTCGGGCTGCGAGCCGCTGCAGAAGCTGCTGACGACGCGGCAGTCGATGGTGGCGAAGATCACCGCCGCGCAGAAGGCCAAGCGCAAGATGACGCCGCAGGAGGCCTGCAGCACCTTCGGCACGCTGGTGAACAACGGCAACGAGACGATCAAATTCGCCAACGCCAACAAGGACTGGTGCCAGATCCCGGTCTCGTTCATCGACGGACTCAAGGCCGACAACGCGCGGATCGCGACTTTCCGCGGCCAGGCCTGCAACGCCGTGAAGCAGCAGGCCGCGATGCAGCGCCGCGCCCAGCAGCAGGCGCAGAGCGCCAACCCCTTCGCGGGCGCGGATTCGATCACCGGCGGCGCCGGTGGCGGGATGAAGGTTCCGCGCGGCGCCCTCTAAGCCGGGGAAGCGCCGGCGATGTCTGACCCCATCCATGCCGGCCCTGCTCCAGGGGCAGACGCCCCCCTCCCCGACGCGCTCAGCGGCCATTGGGTCGACAGGCGGGCGCCGCAGGCGACCCGCCCCTTCCTGAAGCTCGCACGGATCGAGCGCCCGATCGGGTGGTGGCTGCTGCTGCTGCCGTGCTGGTGGTCGGCGGGCCTCGCGGCGATCGCGGCGGGCCGGCCCTATCCCGACCCCTGGCACTGCCTGCTGTTCCTGATCGGCGCCGTGCTGATGCGGGGAGCCGGCTGCACCTTCAACGACATCATCGACCGCAAGCTCGACGCCGAGGTCGCGCGCACGCGCGGGCGTCCCTTGCCGTCGGGCCAGGTCACCGCCCGGGCAGCCGCTTTTTTCATGGTCGGCCTCTCGCTCGCGGGCCTCGCCGTGCTGCTGCAGTTCAACCGCTTCACGGTGCTTCTCGGCATCGCCTCGCTCGGGATCGTGGCGATCTATCCGTTCATGAAGCGGATCACCAACATGCCGCAATTCGTGCTCGGCCTCGCCTTCTCCTGGGGGGCGCTGCTCGGCTGGAGCGCGGTCTTCGGCCGGCTCGACGCCCCGGCCTATCTCGCTTACGCCGCCGCGATCGCCTGGACGGTGGGTTACGACACGATCTACGCGATGCAGGACATCGAGGACGACGTCATCGCGGGCATCAAATCGAGCGCGCGCTATTTCGGCGACCATACCCGCGAGGCGGTGGCGCTCTGCTTCGCACTCGCGGCGCTGTTCAGCGCAAGCGCGATCTGGCTGGTCGGCGGAGGCGTCTTCGCCTGGCTCGGCTTCGCCGCCTTCGCAACCCATCTCGGCTGGCAGGTCTCGCGGATCGAGGGCGCGAGCGCGGCCGAGGCCCTGAGGCTGTTCCGGTCGAACGAATATGCCGGGCTGCTGCTGGCAGGCGGGCTCGCGCTCGATACGATCGCCCGCGGCCTCTTCGCCTAGTCGACCAGCCGCTCGCTGGCGACGACGACCGGCAGGTCGGCCAGACGGCCCGGCTTGCGGCGGGTCAGGAAGCGCGGCCGGCGCCCGTTCAGGAAGGCGTGGCGACGGCGGATCCGCACCGGGCCGAGCGCGACCCGGCCGATCTGCGGAAACGGCTCGGTGACCCTGCCATCGACCGATTCGAGCAGGAGCGGCAGCCCGCTGCGGCGACCGAAGTCCCGCCAGAGGGCGACCGCATCCGCCTGGTCGGCGCTGGCGACGACGATCGAACGGCCATCTCCCGCGGTCAGAGCCAGCTCGAAGCGCTCGTCATCGCCGGTCGGGTTGGCGAGCCGCAGCGCGACCCCGCTCCATCCCGCCGAAGCGCGCAGGATCCGGACGGAGCCGACGCGCTCGATCCCCGGCGCCGAAGGCTGGCGCGGCATCGGGTTGCGCGGGACGGTCGCTTGTGTGGTCGGCCCGCCGGGGAGATGCGGCGCAAAACCGCCCTCCCCGGCGGCCGGCGTGACGCTGGCCATCGGTAATAACGCCTCTCTCAAATCCCTGCTGCAACGGAACCCTCTGTCGATGCGGGGTTCTCGTGCTTGCCAGGCGAAGATGGGCGGCAGGCGTGTCCGAGCGCTTAAAGGGTTCGGTTAAAGGAGCGTGATTCGCGGCCCGGAGGGCTCGTCCTGGCCCCTTTTCTGCATGATGCTTGACGGAATCTTTCGCTCCGCGAGCGCATTTTCGGCTTGAAACCGTGGCATTCGCATTCGATAGGGAAGCCATGAGCGCATCCACGCTACCCCTTGCCGCCGACCTGATGAGGGCGGCGAGCGAAAGCTGCCTCGAAGCCGGACGCCTCGCCCTCGATCTGTTCCGACCGGGTGCGCAGACCGCCGCCCGGACCTGGGCGAAGAGCGGCGGCTCCCCGGTGACGGAAGCCGATATCGGGGTCGACACCTTCCTGCGCGTGCGCCTGTCGGCGCTGCTGCCGGAGGCCGCCTGGCTTTCGGAGGAGACGGTCGACGATGCGCAGCGGCTGACCCACCGCTTCGTCTGGGTGGTGGACCCGATCGACGGCACGCGAGCCTATATGAGCGGATCGCCGGATTGGGCGGTCTGCGTCGCATTGCTCGACGAGGGCGCGCCGATCCTGGGTGTCGTGCACGCACCCGCCTGCGACGCGACCTACACCGCCGTGGCCGGCAGCGGCGCGCGGCGCAACGGCGAGCCGATCCGCACGTCCTCGGTCCGGACGCTGGCCGACGCCAGGATCGCCGGGCCGAAGCCGATGCTCGACGCGCTGGCGCGCGTCCAGCCCTTCGAGGCGGTCGGCAAGATTCCCTCGCTCGCCCTGCGGCTGACCCGCATCGCCGATGCGACGATCGATGCCGGGCTGATCTCGCCCGACGCGCGCGACTGGGACCTCGCGGCAGCCGACCTCGTCCTGCGCGAGGCGGGCGGGCGGCTGAGCAGCGGCGATGGCGGAGCCGTGACCTATAACCGGCCGGCGCCGGTGCACGGCATGCTGGTCGCGAGCGCCGGCGCGCTGGCGACGCCGCTGCTGGAGACGCTTGCGCAGCTGCACGGGCAGCAGCAGCCGCGTTGAATTTTTAGACCCGAAACCGCGGCTCACGCTCGCGCCCGCGCGCGGGATGGCTTATGGGGGCGCGGGGCATCCTGCTGGAGACTACGATGAGCGCGGAACCGGATCAGAAGCAGCTTCTTCACCTCGTCTTCGGCGGCGAGCTCGATTCGCTCGACGGCATCACCTTCAAGGATCTGTCGAAGCTCGACATTGTCGGCGTCTTCCCGAACTACGCCAGCGCCCATATGGCCTGGAAGGCCAAGGCACAGCAGACCGTCGATCAGGCGCAGACGCGCTACTTCATCGTGCATCTGCACCGCCTGCTCGATCCGGAAACGGCCAAGGGCTAAGCGCCGACCAGCAGGCAGGCACCGCTCCTTTCCGCCTGCCGGCAAGGCGCGAAGCCCTTCGTGGCGGCCCGCCGATCACATCCTCCCCGAGCGAGACGGCGACCGCCTCGCTCGACACAGCACTGCTCCGGACCGGAGGCAAATGGGTTTCTCGATCCTCAAGACCCGCATCGCGCAGGAAGGGCTCGGCCGGCTGCTCGCCGGCTATCTGCGCCTGGTGCGGCGGACGAACCGGATCGTGTTCGAGCCCGCCGACATCTACGAGCAGGTCCGGCCGGAACTGCCGGTCATCTACGCCATGTGGCACGGCCAGCACATCATGATCCCGTTCGCGCGGCCGGACTGGATGCCGGCCGCCTCGCTGGTCTCGCGCCATGGCGACGGCGGCTTCAACGCCGTTGCGCTGCGCGAGCTCGGCATCGGCTCGATCCGCGGCTCCGGCGCGCTCGGCAAGAAGATCCGCGAAAAGGGCGGGGCCAGCGCCTTCCTCGCCATGGTCCGGCGCCTCGCCGCCGGCGATTCCATGGTGCTCACCGCCGATATCCCGAAGCGGGCCCGCATCGCCGGGCCGGGCATCGTCTCGCTGGCGCGCGCCTCGGGCCGGCCGATCCGCGCGGTTGCCGTGGTGACGAGCCGCCGCATCGATTTCAACAGCTGGGACCGCGCCTCGATCGGCCTGCCCTTCGGGCGCTGCGCCATCGTGGTCGGCGAGCCGATCACCGTCGCGCGCGACGCCGACGAGGCGACGCAGGAAGCGGCGCGGCTCGCCGTGCAGACCAGCCTCGATGCCGTCCACGCGCGGGCCTACGAACTCGTCGGCAGCCGCGATCCGGGCGCGGGCCTGCGCGAGCAGCAGGCCGGGCGGCCCGCCGCAGGGGCGCCGGCATGAGCGGCAAGGGCGCCCTCATCAGAGGCTACCGGCTGGGCACCGCCCTGCTGGAGCCGTTTGCGGCCGGGCTGCTGCAATGGCGCCGCCGCCGCGGCAAGGAAGATGCGGAGCGGCTGGCCGAGCGGCGCGGCTACGCCAGCGTCAAGCGCCCGAACCGCCAGCTCGTCTGGCTGCACGGCGCCAGCGTGGGCGAGACCGTGACCCTGCTGCCGCTGATCGCCAGGCTGCAGAAGCGGGGGCTCACGGTGCTGGTGACCTCCGGCACGGTCACCTCGGCACGGCTTCTGGCGGCGCGCCTGCCGGCCGGGGCCATCCATCAGTACCTGCCTCTCGACGTGCCGCGCTACATGCGCCGCTTCCTCGACTACTGGCGCCCCGAGCTCTGCCTGATCTGCGAATCCGAGATCTGGCCCAACCTGCTGATCGAGGCGCAGCGCCGCAGCGTGCCGGTGGTGATGGTCAACGGCCGGATGTCGGAGCGCTCCTTCGCGCGCTGGTACAAGCGGCCCCAGGCGGCGCGCTTCCTTCTGTCCTGCTTCGAGGCCTGCCTGGCGCAGTCGCAGGCCGATGCCGAGCGGCTGGCGCAGCTCGGCGCGCCGCGGGTCAGCGTCGCCGGCAATCTCAAATTCGACGTGCCGGCCCCGCCGGCCGACGCCGACACCCTCGCCATCCTCGACGGCATGACCACCGGCCGCCCGGTCTGGATCGCGGCCAGCACCCATCCGGGCGAGGACGAGCTCGTCCTTTCCGCCCATCTGGCGCTGAAGCCCTATCTGCCGAAGCTGCTCACCATCGTCGCGCCGCGCCATCCGCAACGCGGCGTCGAGATCGAGGCCCTCGGCCGGGCCAACGAGGTCGCCGTCGCGCGCCGCGCGGCTGGCGAAAGCCCGGAGCGCGATGTCGAATTCTACGTCGCCGACACGCTCAACGAGCTCGGCCTGCTCTACCGGCTGTCGCAGGTGGCCTTCCTCGGCGGCTCCCTGGTCGAAGGCATCGGCGGGCACAACCCGATCGAGCCGGCCAAGCTCGGCTGCGCCCTGCTGCACGGCCCCCATGTCCACAACAACGCCGAGATCTTCGCAGCCTTCGACCGCGACGGCGGCTCGCGCGAGGTGGCGGACGCCCAGGCTCTGGCCGGCGCCGTGCATCGCTGGCTGAGCGACCCGGCCAGCGCGCGCCAGGCCGCCCGCTCGGCCGGGCACACGGCCAGCGAGCTCGGTGGCGCGATCAACCGGACGCTGCATGCCATCGAGCCGCTGCTGATGCGCGTCGCGCTGGGCCAGCGCGAAGGCACGCCCTGATGTTGAGCGCGCCGCGCTTCTGGTGGCGCGACCGGCCGGGGCTGCTCGCCTGGCTCCTCTTCCCCTTCGGCTGGATCTATGGCGCCATCACGCTCGGGCGCATGCGCCGGTCGGGGCACGGTGCCGGCGTGCCGGTGATCTGCGTCGGCAATTTCATCGCGGGCGGCGCCGGAAAGACGCCGACCGCCATCGCGCTCGCCGCGATGCTGCTGGAGCGCGGCGAGACTCCCTTCGTCCTCATGCGCGGCTATGGCGGGCGGTTGCCAGGCCCGATCGAGGTCGATCCGTCGCGGCACGGCCCGGCCGATGTCGGCGACGAGGCGATGCTGATGGCCGGCCACGTTCGCACGATCGTCGCGCGCGATCGCATCGCCGGCGCGGCGCTGGCCCGAGAGCGCGGCGCCAGCGCCGTGGTGATGGATGACGGGCTGCAGAACCCGACGCTCTCCAAGCGATTGCGGCTGGCCGTCGTCGACGGCGCAAGCGGCGTCGGCAACGGGTTGTGCCTGCCGGCCGGGCCGCTGCGTGCTCCGCTGGCGGGGCAGCTCGACCAGACCGACGCCGTCATCGTGATCGGCCCGGGAACTGCCGGAGAGAACGTCGCCAGGCTGGCGCGCGGGCGCGGCAAGGCGGTGCTCGGGGCGCGGCTGGAGCCCACCGCGGAGGCTGCCTCCGCCCTGCGTGGTCAAACGGTCATCGCCTTGTCCGGCATCGGGCGGCCCGAGAAATTCAGGGCGACGCTCGAAGCCCTCGGCGCCAGCGTCGCGGCCGAGCGCGCCTTCGGCGATCACCACGTCTATACGGAAGCGGATGTCCGCGACGTCCTCGCGCAAGCCCGGTCGCGCGACCGGCTCGTGGCCACCACCGAGAAGGACATGACCAAGCTCGTTTCCCTCTGGCCGGCAGCCGACCGAGCCCGGCTCGTCGTCGTGCCGGTCAGGCTGGCTTTCGAGACGCCGGAGCGGATCGGAGTCCTGCTCGACAGCGCCTCAGGCGCGGCCCGCCCGCCGCAGCCTTAGCAGCGCCGCCTCCGGCGAGGCATAGGCCTCCTGCCACTCGACCGACCAATAACGCAGATCGTCGAGCCGGATCGGCGCGCCGGTCACGGCGCAGCGCACGAAGCCGCCGGGCTTGATCACGCGGAATTCGCCGTGTCCGTAATCGAGGACCGCTTCGGGAGCGGGACTGGGAAGACGCTCGGTGATGTTCATCAAAACCGCATTAAATCATTGAATGCGAAACGGAAAGCCGGGATACTGCACAAGCGGTGTCATTTTCCGGTCGACGATGTTTCGTGTCCAGTGCCTGTTGGCCTGCGTGATGAGCCTTATGCTGTTCACGGCTTCGGCTGCCCATGCCGGCGGCTATGAACGCGTTTCGATTCCGATGGATGGCGGCCATCTCGACGGCATCCTCTTCCGCCCTCCCGGCCAGGGGCCGTTTCCCGCGGTCGTCGCTCTGCATGGTTGCGGCGGCCTGTGGCGCGAGCAAGGCAAGCTCTCGCTGCGCCACGCCGACTGGGGCGAGCGGCTCGCTGCCTCGGGCTTCGCCGTGCTGATGCCCGACAGCTACGGCTCGCGTGGCCTCGGCTCGCAATGCGGCGTGAAGGACTTGAGCGTGCGAGCCGGGCGCGAACGCGTCGCCGACGCCGCCGCGGCGCGGATCTGGCTGCAGCAGCGCAGCGACATCCGGCCCGGCCAGATCGCACTGATCGGCTGGTCCGGCGGCGGCTCGACCGTGCTCACCGCCATCCGCAGCGACCGGCGCCCGGCCGATGGCCAGCCGGACTTCGCGCGGGCGATCGCCTTCTATCCGAGTTGCCGGGTCCAGTCGGAATCGCCGAGCTTCGCCGCCAGGATGCCGCTGCTGATCCTGATGGGCGAGGCCGACGACTGGACCCCCGCGGCACCCTGCGGCTACCTGACCAAGGCGGCGCAGGCGCGCGGCGAGAAGGTCGAATTCGTGGTCTATCCGGGCGCGGTCCATGATTTCGACCACCCGCGGCTGGATGTGAAGGAACGCGACAACATCGCCTATTCGGCGAGCGGGACGGGCAAGGCGACGGTCGGCACCAATCCGGCTGCGCGCGCCGATGCGCTGAAGCGCGTCGACGCTTTCCTCAGGGCTCCCTGACGCCGCGTCGTCCCGGCGCGCGCCGGCGCGGCGCCGCTCAGAACAGGTCGCCCTGGCCCGACCCCGACGGCTCCTTGCGGACAGCGCGGGGGGCGGGCTTCGGCGCCGTTCCGCCGCCGCCCGAAACCACGGCGCCGAAGCGCCCATCGCTGAGCTGAACGGTCAGCGCCTGCCCCGGCTGCGCCTGCGCGACGCTGCGCAGGAGCGCGCCGCCTTCGTCGCGGACCAGGGCATAGCCGCGCCCCAGCACGGCCTCCGGGCCAAGGGACCGGATCAGCGCCCAGAGCGAGCCGAGACGATCGCCGCGGCGATGCACCCCCTGGGCGAAGGCCCGCGTGGCGCGGTCGCCAAGCTGGATGCCGCGTTCGCGACGCCGCCCGAGGCTCTGGCCGAAGGCATTGCGCGCGCGCATCTCAAGCGTCGCCAGCCGATCCCGGACATGGGCGATGCGAGCGCGCTCGCTGGCGATCGCATTGCCGCGCGCCGCCGCCAGCCCGCGCGCAAAGCCGTTCAGCTTTTCGCGCAATCCTGCCAGGGCGACCCGCGGCGAGCGAGCCTCGAGCCGCCTCGACAGGTTCAGCAGCGCCTGCTCATGAGCGCGGGCATTGCGAGCGAGCGCCGGGGCGAGCCGCGTCGCGGCAAGATCGAGCCGCTGGCGCGGGCCCGACAGCACGGCTTCCGGCCCCGGCAAGGCCCGGGCGAGCGCGCGCAGATCGCTGCGGCGCCGGTCCGAAAGGCGGCGCATGGCGCCGCCATGGCGGCGGGCGAGATCGGCAACCAACGCCATCAGCTCGGAGCGTACCGGCACGACCTTTTCGGCTGCGCCGGTCGGGGTGGGGCAGCGCAGATCGGCGGCGAAGTCGATCAGCGTCGTGTCGGTCTCGTGGCCGACGGCCGAGACCAGCGGGATGGCGGAGGCCGCGGCTGCGCGGACGACGATCTCCTCGTTGAAGCCCATCAGGTCCTCGAGCGAGCCGCCGCCGCGCGCGACGATGATGACGTCGGGCCGTGGGATACGCCCGCCCGCGGGAAGCGCGTTGAAGCCGGCGATGGCGTTGGCGACCTCCGCCGCGCTGGTCTCGCCCTGCACGCGCACCGGCCAGACCAGAACATGGCGCGGAAAGCGGTCCTCCAGCCGATGCAGGATGTCGCGGATGACCGCGCCGGTCGGCGAGGTGACGACGCCGATCACACGTGGCAGATAGGGGATGAGCTGCTTGCGCTCCTCGGCGAAGAGGCCTTCGGCGGCGAGCTTCCGGCGGCGCTCCTCCAGCAACGCCATCAGCGCGCCGATGCCGGCCGGCTCCAGCGAGTCGATGACGATCTGGTAGCTCGACTTGCCGGCGAAGGTGGTGATCTTGCCGGTGGCGATGACCTCCAGCCCCTCCTGGGGCCGCGTCTTCAGCCGGCCGAAGACGCCCTTCCAGATCACCGCGTCGATCTTGGCGTTGGTGTCCTTCAGCGAGAAGTAGACGTGGCCCGAGGCGACCGGGCCGCGATAGCCGGAAATCTCGCCGCGCACGCGGACATAGCCGAAGGCGTCCTCGATGGTGCGCTTCAGCGCGCCGGAAAGATCCGAGACGCTCCATTCGGGCGCATTGCCCGCCGGCAGTGTCGATTCGCTGTTCATGGCCGGACCATAGCGGGACCGCCCCGCCAGCAGAAGCGTTGCCGCCGGGACGCCGGGCAGGTATTGCGCCGGTGACGGAGCAGAGAGGGTGCCATGAAGATTCTTCTGATCGGCTCGGGCGGCCGCGAACATGCGCTCGCCTGGGCGATATCGGCCTCCTCGCTCTGCGAGCAGCTCTTCATCGCGCCCGGCAATCCCGGCACGGCGCAATGCGGCGAGAATGTCGCCGTCGATATCGCGGACCACGCCGCCGTCGTCGCCTTCTGCCGGCTGCAGGGGATCGGGCTCGTCGTCGTCGGGCCGGAGGGGCCGCTGGTCGCCGGCATCGCCGACGATCTGCGGGCCGCCGGCATCAAGGTCTTCGGACCGTCGAAGGCCGCCGCCCAGCTCGAGGGCTCGAAGGGCTTCACCAAGGAGCTCTGCGCCCAGTTCAACATCCCGACAGCAGCCTTCGGCCGCTTCACCAGCGCCGACACCGCCAAGGCCTATGTCGCGCGGCAGGGGGCGCCGATCGTGGTCAAGGCCGACGGGCTCGCCGCCGGCAAGGGCGTGGTGATGGCCGAGACGCTCGACCAGGCCAACGAAGCCATCGACATGATGTTTTCGGGCGGGCTCGGCCAGGCCGGGGCCGAGGTCGTGATCGAGGAATGGATGGTCGGCGAGGAGGCGAGCTTCTTCGCGCTCTGCGACGGCACCAACGCGTTGGCGCTGGCTTCGGCGCAGGACCACAAGCGCGTCGGCGACGGCGACACCGGCCCCAATACGGGCGGCATGGGCGCCTATTCGCCCGCTCCCGTGATGACGCCGGCCATGGAACAGCGCGTCATGACCGAAATCATCCACCCGACACTTGCCGGCATGGCCAAGCGCGGCATGCCGTTCCAGGGCGTGCTCTTCGCCGGGCTGATGATCACGGCGCAAGGGCCGAAGCTGATCGAATACAATGTCCGCTTCGGCGATCCCGAATGCGAGGTCCTGATGCCGCGGCTGCAGAGCGACATCGTGCCGGCGCTGCTCGCCGCCTGCGACGGGGTGCTGGGCTCCTTCGATCTGCGCTGGCGCGAGGAGACGGCATTGACCGTGGTGCTCGCGGCGAAGGGCTATCCCGCCAAGCCGGAGACGGGCAGCGTCATCCGCGGGATCGAGAAGGCCGAAGCGCTCGACGACGTGCTCGTCTTTCATGCCGGCACCAAGCTCAAGGAGGGCGAACTCGTCGCCAATGGCGGCCGCGTGCTCAACGTCGTGGGCCTGGGCAAGAACGCGGGCGAAGCGCAGGCCAAGGCCTATCGGGGCGTCGACCTCATCGACTGGCCGGAAGGCTTCTGCCGCCGCGACATCGGCTGGCAGGCGGTGAAGCGCGAGCAAGGCTGACACGGTGCCATGACCGGGTCTATGCTCCCGGCATGGCCAACATCGACAGCCTCTTTCCCGGGTTCAAGGCACACTGGATCGACGGTCCGGTCGGCAAGATCTTCGCGCGCGTCGGCGGCGAAGGCCCGCCGCTCGTGCTGATCCACGGCTTCCCGCAGACCCATGCCGAATGGCACAGGATCGCGCCCGAGCTGGCGAAGACGCACACCGTGGTCTGCCCCGACCTGCGCGGCTATGGCTGGTCGGCGGCGCCGCATGGCGACGGTGGCGTGGAAACCTACAGCAAGCGCGGCATGGGCGAGGACATCGTCGCGGCGATGGAGGCGCTCGGCCATATCCGCTTCGGCGTGATCGGCCATGACCGCGGCGCGCGGGTCGGCTATCGCCTCGCCCTCGACCATCCCGGCCGGGTCGAGCGGCTGGCCCTGCTCGACATCCTGCCGACCGTCTCGATGTGGGAGGGCATGAACGCAAGCCGCGCCATGCAGGTCTATCACTGGACCTTCCTCGCCCAGCCCGAGCCGATCCCCGAAAACCTGCTCAAGGCCGACCCCGTCGGCTGGCTCGACCACACCATCGCGAGCTGGAGCCGGGCCAAGAAGCTCGACCTGTTCGATCCGCTGGCGATGCAATCCTATGCCGAATCCTTCAGCGATCCCTCGCGCATCCATGCCGCCTGCGAGGATTACCGCGCCGGCGCGACCACCGATGTGACACAGGACAAGGCCGATCTCGCCGCTCACAAGCGCATCCTCTGCCCGACCCTGATCCTGTGGGGAGAGGCCGGCATCCCGGCCAAGGGCGCGAGCCCGCTCGCCATCTGGCGCGAGAGCTTCGCGCCGCAGGCCGAGGGCCATGCGATCGAGAGCGGGCATTTCCTGCCCGAGGAGAACCCGCAGGCGACGCTCGCAGCGTTGAAGCCCTTCCTGGCGCAGCCGCTTGCCTGAGAAGGTGGCGGGGGCCAGATTCGAACGATGTCGCCACGCCACCCCGCCCCCCTCCGGTCCGCGCCCGAGAAAACCTCCGGCGACGTCGCGCTGGTGCTCGGTGCCGGCGGCGCGCGGGGCCTGAGCCAGATTCCCGTTCTCGAAGCGCTCGATGAGCTCGGCCTGAAGCCCGCGGTGATTTCAGGATGCTCCGTCGGCGCGATCATCGGCGCCGCCTACGCCGCCGGGCTTTCCGGCGCCGCCCTGCGCGAGCATGTGCTGGCCAGCTTCCGCGACCCGCCGCGGGTGGTCGCGAAGCTGCTCGACGCCCGCGTCGGCAAGCTCGCCGATCTGGTGCGCGGCCTCGGCAACCCGGTCTTGATCGACGGCGAGCGCCTGCTCGACCTGTTCTGGCCGGAGGCGGTACCCGACCGTTTCGACGAGCTCGCGATCCCCTTCAGCGCGACGGCGGCGGACTATCATCGCCATGTCGAGGTGACGTTGTCGGAAGGCCCTCTGACGCCGGCCGTCGCCGCCTCGCTCGCGATTCCGGGGCTGGTGCGGCCGGTCGCGCTGGCGGGCCATGTGCTGATCGACGGCGGGGCGATCAACCCACTGCCCTATGAGCGATTGCTGGCGCCCGGCCGGACCGTGCTGGCGATCGACGTCAGCGCGCCGCCCGTCGCGACGAGCGACGGCCGCGTTCCCGGCGCGATGGAGGCGATCGTCGGCGCCTCGCAGATCCTGACGCGCACGCTGGTGCAGCGCATGGTCGAGCGGCGGCCGCCCGACATCCTGATCCGCAGCGGGCTCGACGGCATCGGCGGGCTCGACTTCTTCAAGGCGAAGGCGATCCTCGCCGCGGCCGAGCCGATCAAGGACGAGGTCAAGCGAGCGCTGGAACGGGCTCTCGCCGCGACGGGCTGACGGCCGGCTCCGGCACATCGCAACGGAAGCCGGGCAAGGCGGCTTCCAGCACCGATCGCCCCTCTCCGGTCAGGGCGACCGCGCGGCTGTCCTTGCGGCGGCGCGTCCAGCCCATCTCGAAACAGCGGCAGGCGAGCGCGGCGGCGAGGTGGCCGGCGAGATGTGGCCGGCGTTCGCTCCAGTCGAGGCAGGGTCGCAGGGCCGCGCGACGGCTCCTGCCCGGCTGGTCGGGATCGACGCCGAGAGCGGCAAAGATCGCCTTGCCGGAGGCGGTCAGGGCATAGCCGCCCTCGCTGGCGACGAGATGGCCACCCGCCATCAGCGCGTCGTGGATGCCGATGCCGAGCTTGCCGGCGAAGTGGTCGTAGCAGGTGCGGGCGAAGCTCAATTCCGCGCCGACCCGCGACGGCAGGCGGCGCCCGCTGCCTTCCATATTCGCCAGCACCATCAGCCCTTCAAGGGCCTGTGCGACCTCCGGCCCGGCGAGACGATAATAGCGATGGCGCCCCTGCACGGCGACCGCCAGCAGGCCACCCTGCATCAGCTTGGCGAGATGGCCGCTCGCCGTCTGCGGCGCGACGCCCGCGATCCAGGCGAGCTCCTTCGCCGTCAGCGCGCGCCCGTCCATCAGCGCGTGCAGCATGTTGGCGCGGGCCGGATCGCCCATCAGATGGGCGATCTCGGCGAGATAAGGGCCTGAATAGCTGTTCGACGTGCTCATGGCCGCATGATGCGCTATCGCCGCGCTATCGCAAGCGAGGACGCTACGGTGACGGCCGTAGCATCGACCGGCGACAGATGAGCACGACGATGCCAGAAGCGGGGCATGGACAACACGGCTCTCCTCCTCTTCGTCACCGCGACCTTCGTGCTCGCCGGCTTCGTCAAGGGCGTCATCGGGCTGGGGCTGCCGACCATCGCGGTCGGCATCCTCGGCGTGGTCATGGCCCCGGCGCAGGCGGCCGCCCTGCTGGTCGTACCCAATCTCGTCACCAATGGCTGGCAGATCGCGACGGGACCGAAGCTGCCGGCGACCTTGCGGCGGCTCTGGCCGATGCTGCTCGCCATCTGCCTCGGCACCTGGGCCGGCGCCGGCCTGCTCCAGCAGCAGAAGCATGGCACGGCGACGCTCTGGCTCGGCGGCGCGCTGATCCTCTATGCGCTGGTCGGCCTCAAGGCGGCGAAGCTGCGCGTGCCCGCCGGCTGGGAGATCTGGCTCGGCCCCGTCATCGGCTTCACGACCGGCATCGTCACCGCCGCGACCGGCGTCTTCGTGCTGCCGGCGGTGCCCTATCTGCAGGCGCTCGGCTTCGACAAGGACGAGCTCGTGCAGGCGCTCGGCATTTCCTTCATCATCTCGACGCTGGCCCTGTCCTTCGGGCTGATCGGCGCGGGCGCGCTCAACGGCGACGTGGCCTGGCAATCGCTGCTGGCCCTGGTGCCGGCGCTCGCGGGGATGGGAGCCGGCCAGTTCATCCGCGGCCGCATCTCGCCGGCGACCTTCAAGATCTGCTTCTTCGCCGGCCTGCTGGCGCTCGGCAGCTATCTCTGCTGGCGCAGCTTCGCCTGACGGCCCCTCTCTTGCTTGACCCTGCTCGTCGCTTCGCCTGCCGTTAACCGCTGGCTAACCATACCGGCGCAGCCTCAACCCGGAGCGACAGGAGCAAGCACATGGATGTCTTCACCATGGTCATCATGGCCTGTGTCTCGGGCGAGCCGCACTGCACGACGTCGCGGATCAGCGAGATCGGCTTCACCACCGCGCAGGCCTGCGAGGACAAGATCGACGCCATCACCGGCGCGATGACCAAGGACTTCGGCAAACGGCCCGAATTCAAGGGCCGGCAGGTGACCTATGACGTCTCCTGCATGGATCGCACGCAGCTCGCCCGGAAATTCGGCGTCACCTCGTCGGATACCTGAGGCTCAGCGCCGCTCGCGGAAAAACTCCCTCAGCAGCGCCGCCGCCTCGCTCTCGCGCAATCCGCCATAGACCTCGGGCGCGTGATGGCAGGTCGGGCTGTCATACAGCCTGACACCGTTCTCGACCGCCCCGCCCTTCGGATCGCCTGCGCCGAAATAGAGCCGCCGGATGCGGGAAAACGAGATCGCCGCCGCGCACATCGGACAGGGCTCGAGCGTGACGTAGAGGTCGCAGCCGATCAGGCGCTCGCTGCCGATAGCCGCACCGGCCAGCCGCAGCGCCAGCATCTCGGCATGGGCGGTCGGGTCCTTCAGCTCCAGCGTGCGGTTGCCGGCATGGGCCAGCACTGCACCGTCGCGCATCACCACCGCGCCGACCGGCACTTCTCCACGCGCCGCAGCCGCCTTCGCCTCGTCGAAGGCCAGCGCCATGGCGTCGATGGCGGAGGATGGTTGCGGCTGCGGCATCGAAAACCCCTGCTTTGGTGCTCGCAGCGAGGAAAAGCCTCTGCTACAAGCGCCGGTCATAGCGAATAAGCGAGCCAGGCCTTTCCCGCAAAGCGGATGTGCTCGGCCGGCTCAGGAGCAGTCATGAAAGACGACGACAACAACAGAGGTCGCGGCCCGGGCAAGGGCGGCGGCGCCGGCAGCCGTGGCGGCGGCAAGGGCTTCGGCGGCAAGGGGCCGGGAAGCAGGGGCGCGGGCGGGCACAGCTTCGGCGGGCGCGACGGCGAAAGCCGCGGCGGCGAGCGCAAGGGCTTCCGCGAAGCCGGCGAGCGCCGCTCTTTCCGCGGCCATTCCGAGGGCGAGGAGCGCCCGGCCCGCCGCTTCGGCAAGCCGACCGAGGGCAGCGCCCCGCGTCCGCGCCGGACGGAGGGCGAACGGCCGGCACGTTTCAAGCCCGAAGGCGAAGGCCGCCCCTTCCGCGAGCGGAGCGGCGAGGAGCGCCCCCGCCGCAGCGATCGCGGCGGCGAGCGCGTCTTCCGGGAACGTCCGGAAGGTGCGGAACGGCCGGCACGCGGCGGCTTCGGCCGCCCTCCCCGTCGCCCGGAAGCCGGCGACGGCGAGCGGCGCTTCGAGCGCCCTCGGCCGCAACGCGGCGAGCGCGATGCCACCCGCGGCGAGCGGCCGCGCCGCCCCCGCGAGGAGGCTCCCACCGAGGGCAAGCTGATCGCGGCGCAGGAGCCGGAGCGCATCGCCAAGGTGATGGCGCGGGCCGGCGTCGCCTCACGCCGCGACAGCGAGGCGATGATCGCGGAAGGCCGCGTCAGCGTGAATGGCACGGTGCTCGAAAGCCCGGCCTTCGACGTCAAGCCGACCGATGTCGTGCTGGTCGATGGCGAGCCGCTGCCGGCGCGCGAGCGCACGCGGCTCTGGCTCTACCACAAGCCGCGCGGCCTGGTGACGACCAATTTCGACCCCGAAGGCCGCCCCACCGTTTTCGAGGCGTTGCCGGAGGACCTGCCGCGCGTGCTCTCGATCGGCCGGCTCGACATCAACACCGAGGGCCTGCTGCTGCTGACCAATGACGGCGGACTGGCGCGGGTGCTGGAATTGCCGGAGACCGGCTGGCTCAGGCGCTACCGCGTGCGCGCCTTCGGCGAGGTGACGCAGGACAGGCTCGACACCGTGAAGGACGGCGTTGAGATCGACGGCGTGCATTACGGGCCGGTGATCGCCCGCTTCGAGCGCCAGCAGGGCTTCAACACCTGGCTGACGGTCGATCTACGCGAGGGCAAGAATCGCGAAGTCAAGACCGTGCTCGAGCATCTCGGGCTCGCGGTCAACCGGCTGATCCGCATCTCCTTCGGCCCGTTCCAGCTGGGCGAGATCGAGGAAGGCGAGGTCGAGGAAATCCGCTCGCGCGTGCTGCAGGACCAGCTCGGCACCGAGCTGGCGGCCAGGGCCGGCGCCGATTTCGAGGCGCCGCGCCGCGACGCGCTGCCGAGCGCGCCACGCCGCGCGCCCGCCGCCGAGGATCGCCCGCGCCGGCGGCGCGAGACCGGTGACGAAGCGCATGAGACGAAGCGCGAGGCGGTGCGCGAGCTGCGCGGCGACAAATCCTGGAATCGCGGCGTCTGGCGCGATGCCGAGACCGAGCCGCAGCGCGCCCGCAAGGCGCCGCCGCGCCGTGGCGCCGATCCGCGCGTCGAGCGCGAGGTTCGCGAGGCCACGGGTGCCGTCGAGCGCAAGCGCGACAAGGCCATCGCCGATCCCAAGGGCCGGCGCGTGCTGGTCGAGCGGATCAGCGCCCCTTCGCGCGAAGACCCTGCCGAGCCGGAAACCCGGCGCCGGCCGGATCGCAAGCCCCGCAACGAACGCGGCAGCGGCGAGGCACGCGCGCCACGGGCTCCGGTGCGCAGCGTCGGCGAAAGGCCCGCCCGGCGTTCGCGCGACGAAGCCGGTGGTCGTGACCGCGCCGATGAGCGCCCCTGGCAGGATCGCTCTCCACGCGGCGAGCGTGGCGAGCGTGCGCCCCGCGACGGGGCGGAGCGCCCGGCCCGCCGCTTCAGCGAGCGGCCGGCCGGCGACAAGCCGCACGGACGCAGCTTCGGCGACAAGCCTTTCGGCGGACGCCCCTCCGGCGGCAAGCCGGGCGGCGGTGGCGGCCGTCCGGGCGGCAGGGGCCCTCGCCCCGGCGGCCCGCGCGGCAAGCGCGACTAGGCGATGCGGATCGTCGGCGGGCGCCTGCGCGGCCGGTCTCTGACCGGCCCGAAGCCGGGGATCGGCAGCATCCGGCCGACCTCGGACCGCTTGCGCGAATCCCTGTTCAACGTGCTCGCCCATGCCTATGGCGACGCGGTCGAGGGCGCGCGCGTGCTCGACCTCTTCGCCGGCACCGGCGCGCTCGGCTTCGAGGCGCTTTCGCGCGGCGCGGGTTTCGCCCTTCTCGTCGATGACGGGATGGAGGCGCGCGGCCTGATCCGCGAGAACCAGATGGCGCTGGGCCTCGCCGGCTTCAGCCGCATCTTCCGGCGCGACGCGACGAAGCTCGGCCCGATCACCGGCATGGCGCCGTTCGGCCTGGTCTTCTGCGACCCGCCCTATCGCAAGGGGCTGGGCGAGAAGGCGCTCGCCTCCGCCCGCGGCGGCGGCTGGCTGAAACAGGATGCGCTCGTCGTGCTGGAGGAGGCGTCCGATGCCGAGATCGGCCTGCCCGAAGGCTTCGAGGAGCTGGAGCGGCGGGCCTATGGCGAGACGCAGGTGGTGATCCTGCGGGCGGAATAAGACTGCATAGCCGGCATCCGCCGCAAAAGTAGAGAACTTATCCCCGCTCGCAATTCGGCGCTTAGTCTCCGCATCCGCCGCGGAGATCAAGCGCCGGATGCCGTTCCCAAGACCGATAGAGCCGTACGGACACGCTCGGGCCGCTCGCCGCCACGCCCTTGCCTGTCAGCTTGCCGGCGAGCGCATGATGCGCGCACTCGCCTGTCTACAGGCGCTCGTCGAGAAGGGCGGTTTCAACCCCGAACAGCCGCGCGTACCGGCGGGCAGCCCCGAGGGGGGCCAATGGACAAACGGCGAGGGTGGCGGGCAGAGCCGCCAGCCCGGCATCGGCGACAATGGTGGGCCGACGCTCGATCCGCCCAAGGATCCTTCGGCAGACAGGTCATCGAAGATCAAGGCGGCCAAGGCACTAGCCAAGGCTATCGCGCGACAGGCGCTGCGGCGCGCAGGCCCGATCGGCGCGGTCGTCACGGCAATCGAGGCCGCACACTGGCTTTATACGGAGTGGCCTTCGATCCGCTCCTATCAGGACGCGCCGAAGTCGTTCTCCGAGCTCCAGGAACAGGCCGGCAAGAAGCGGCCGGGCTATGATGATCATCACATCGTGGAGCAAGGCGCGGAATCGCGTGAGGGCTTTCCGCGTGCCCACATCGATGGCGCGGGCAATATCGTCAGCATCCCGCGATACAAGCACCATGAAATCACGGGATGGTACGCGACACGAAATGCCGAGTTCGGCAATCTCTCACCACGCGACTATCTCCGCGGACGAGGTTGGGGCGAACATATGGAAGTCGGCCGCGATGCCCTCCGGCGTTTCAAGGTGCTGAAATGACTCCATCGAAGCTGAAGTCACTTACCTCCGCAGAACTCAAACAGCTTTTCGAAAATCTTTGCATTGCGCAATATGATGCTTTGGAAGGCAACGAGATCGCGAGTTTCAATCGCCGCTTCGACCGAATTCTCGCCATCGAAAACGAACTGAAATCGAGGCCCGGCGACCAAAGACGAATTCTAATGACATTGTTCGGGCATCCGAACATGCAGGTCCGGCTGACGGCCGCCCGCGCCAACCTCGCAGTCGATTACATCGCTGCGCGCCGAGAACTCCAGGCAATCGTCGATGAACAATGGTTTCCGCAAGCTGGCGACGCGGGCATGACGCTTTGGAATCTCGATCGCGGCTTCTACCACCCGACCTGAGCGTCACCCCCGCCTTGCCGCCTCGATCGCGGCCACGTCGATCTTGCGCATGGTCATCATCGCGGTGAAGGCGCGCTTGGCCTCCTCGCCGCCGGCCGCCATGGCCTCGGTCAAGACACGCGGCGTGATCTGCCAGTTCACGCCCCATTTGTCCTTGCACCAGCCGCAGGCGCTTTCCTGGCCGCCATTGCCGACGATGGCGTTCCAGTAGCGGTCGGTCTCCGCCTGATCGTCGGTCGCGATCTGGAAGGAGAAGGCTTCGCTCTGCTTGAAGGTCGGGCCGCCATTGAGGCCGATGCAGGGGATGCCGGCCACCGTGAAATGGACGACCAGCGCGTCGCCCGCCTTGCCGGAGGGAAAATCGGTCGGCGCGCGATGGACGGCCTGCACCGCGCTGTCGGGAAAAGTCTCGGCGTAGAAGCGGGCAGCGGCTTCCGCATCCCTATCGTACCAGACGCAGATCGTGTTCTTGGCAATCGCCATGGCTCTTCCCTTCAGGCTCGCGGATCGCTCCCGCCCGCCCCGGAGGCGCAAAGGCGATCACGCCCCCGGTCGCTGGCGAAGCATTCCGATGAAATGCATCGCGGCTGCCTGCGTTCCATCCGCCCCAGGCAAATCAGCGCCACGACGCGGGGCACCGAACCTAGATCCAGGCGCAGAGCGCAAACTCCGAGGCCGTGCTCCACGAGGCCGGCGTGAACATCGCGACGGTCAGCAGGTCCCATTTGCTCTTGAGCAACTGCCGCAGCTTGCCGATATCGTTCGCAGCGGCCGGCGTGGCCGCCTGCGCCGCGGGAACCGCCGCAGCGACGGCGACTGCGACATAGCCGCTGGCCTCGCAGCGCGGGCAGGCCTCGACATGCCCGGGATAGGCGAAGTTCGCCACCGACCGGAGACCCCGGCAGCCCGGGCAGACCATCTGTGTCTTCATGCTTCCCTCCCGCCCGCATCTTTTTGGCGAAATCCGACTGGCCGATGCGCCCGCCGCCTCCCGCAGAATGCATTGAAGCACAAATCGCCGCTCGACGCGCCCCCAATCCGGCAGGCCGCAGCGAGCCGGCCCGATATCTCTCTCATCGCTCAGGCGCGAGCGCGGGAGCGGCCCCGCGGCGCGCGGCCTCAACGGCGGCCAAACAGCCGCTCGATGTCGGCGAGCTTCAGCTCGACATAGGTCGGGCGGCCATGGTTGCACTGGCCGGAATTGGGAGTGACCTCCATTTCGCGCAGCAGCGCGTCCATCTCCTCGGGGCGCATGCGCCGGCCGGCGCGCACGGAGTTGTGGCAGGCCATCGTCGCCAGCACATGGTCGAGCCGCCTTTCCAGCGAGCCCGGAGCCGAAGAGACCGGGCCATGCTCGGCGAGCGCGTCGGCGACGTCGCGGACGAGCCGCTGGAGATTGCCGCCGGCGAGCTGCGCGGGAGCCTCGCGCACCAGCACGGCCCCGGGGCCGAAGGCCTCGATGACCAGACCGAGGCTTTCCAGCTCGCCGGCCGCCGCGTTGAGCCGATCGGCATCGACCGGGTCGAGCTCGACCACTTCCGGCAGCAGCAGCGGCTGGCGGGCGATGCCGGAGCGGGCGCGCTCGGCCTTGAGCCGCTCATAGACCAGCCGCTCATGGGCGGCGTGCTGATCGATGATGACGACGCCTTCGCGGGTCTGAGCGACGATATAGGTCTCGTGGAGCTGGGCGCGGGCGGCACCGAGCGGCCGGTCGAGCGCCTCCGGCGCGGGCTCGGCGAGATGCGCGCGGGCATCGGCCGAGGAGGCGACGAAATCGGAGAAGCCGGCCTGCGACGGCGCGGCGTATGCGCTCGGTGGCGCGCTCCATCTGGCGGTTTCCGGAAAGGCGGGGCGCGGAATCGCGTTGCCGCCGCCCATCGAGAGCACGGCGCGGAAGGCGTCGAGCGTGCGGGCGCCGCCGGTCGTGGTGGCGCGGTGGCCGGCGGCGGCGAGCGCCGCCTTCAGCCCGGAGACGACGAGGCCGCGCACCAGCGCCGGGTCGCGGAAGCGCACCTCGCTCTTGGCCGGATGGACGTTGACGTCGACCGCGCGGGGATCGCAGCCGATGTCGAGAAAAAGCACCGGATGGCGGTCAGAGGGCAGGACGTCGGCATAGGCGCCGCGCACCGCCGAGAGCAGCAGCTTGTCACGCACCGGGCGGCCATTGACCGAGAGATGCACGCCGGCCGAGGTGCCGCGATGGAAGGTCGGCAGCCCGGCGAAACCGGAGATGCGGAAGCCCTCGCGCTCAGCCTCGATGCACAGCGCGTTCTCCGGGAAGTCGCGGCCGAGCGCCCGGCCGAGCCGGCGCAGCAGGCCGTCCTCGCCGATCGGCTCGGCCGGCCAGTCGAAATTTCCGGCATGCTCGCCTTCGAGCGAGAAGCGGATCTCGGGATGGGCGATGGCGAGGCGGCGTAGCATCTCCGAAACGGCCTGCGCCTCGGCCCGGTCGCTCTTCAGGAACTTCAGGCGGGCGGGGGTGAAGACGAAGAGGTCGGAGACCTCGATGCGCGTGCCGGGCGCGGCCGCGGCTGGCCGGACGACACCCTTCTCGCCCGCCTCGACGACGAGGCCCGAGCCTTGCGGCGCATCGTGGCGGCGGGTCACGATCGAGAGCCGCGCGACCGAGCCGATCGAGGGCAGCGCCTCGCCGCGGAAGCCGAGGGTCCCGATGGCGAAGAGGTCGCCGTCCGGCAATTTCGAGGTGGCATGGCGCTCGACGGCGAGTGCGAGGTCCTGCGGCGTCATGCCGGCACCGTCGTCGACGACGCGGATCAATTCGCGGCCACCCCCGGCGATGGTCACGGCGATGGCACGGGCACCGGCGTCGATCGCGTTCTCGACCAGCTCCTTCACGGCCGCAGCCGGGCGCTCGATCACCTCGCCGGCGGCGATGCGGTCGACGAGGACGGGGTCGAGGCGGCGGACGGTCATGGGAACGGACGATTCTCCTGTCCGGAGCCTAACCCCGGACGGCTGGCTCAGGCGAGCCCGACCGGCCGTCCGACAGCCTCGACGAGCAGGTCCGGCTGGCCGAACAGGCGCGCCGCCGCCCGCCTTACATCCGCCAGGGTGACGGCCGCGAAGCGCTGGTTGCGGCTGGCGAGAAAGTCGGGCGTGTCGCCGCGCAGGGCGAGAGACAGCAATTCGCCGGCGATCTTCGGCGAGGTGTCGAAGCGCAGCGGATAGGAGCCGATGATGTAGCGCTTGGCCTCCTCGACCTCGTGTTCGGTCGGGCCGTCGCTGGCGAGCTTCGCCATCTCCTCGCGGATCACCTTCATCGACTCGGCCGCGCGGTCGTTGCGGGTGGCGGTGCCGCCGACCAGCATGGCGCTCTCGCGCAGCGGCAGCAGGCTGGAGGAAACGCCGTAGGCGAGGCCGCGCTTCTCGCGCACCTCCATGAACAGGCGCGAGGTGAAGGCCGAGCCGCCCAGGATATGGTTCAGGACGCTTGCCGGGATGAAATCGGGATCGTCCCACATCAGCCCCGGCCCGGCGAAGCGGAGCACCGTCTGCGGCACGTCGAGGTCGATGACATGGGTTTCGCCCAGGCCCTGGATCGGCAGAGGCGCGGCCGGTCGCTGGCGCGGCGCACCGGCGGGCAAGGCACCGAACAGCGCATCGAGGCGTCCGGCCAACTCGTCGGCGGTGATGTCACCGACCACGACGATTTTGAGGCCGGCGCGATCGAGCAGCGCCGGGGTCAGGGAGCGGAGCGCCGGCGCTTCCAGCCGCGAGACGCTGTCGATGTCACCCTTCTCGGGACGGCCATAGGCGTGGCCGGGAAAGGCCGAGGCATAGAGCGCGTTGCGGCAGAGCGTCTCCGGGTTCTTGGCCTGGCGCTGCAGCCCGGCGACCACCTGCGCCTTGACGCGTGCGACCGCATCGGCGTCGAAGCGCGGCTGGTTGAGCGCGAGGCCGAGCAGGTCGAAGGCGGTGTCGCGATGGGTCGAGAGCGTCTGCAGATAGCCGTGGAAATCGTCGCGGCGGGCATCGAAGCCGAGCCCGATGGCGTGATCGGCCATGCGGCCCTGGAAGGCCTCGGCATCGAGATCGCCGGCGCCTTCGTCGAGCAGGCCGGAGATCAGATAGGCGCTGCCGGCGGCGTCGGCCGGATCACGCGAGCAGCCACCGTCAAAGGCGAAATCGACCGCGATCAGCGGCAGGCTGTGCTCCTCGACCAGCCAGGCCTCGACGCCGCCCGGCGAGCGCACCGTCTGGACGTCGATGGCCGGGCCGGCGGTGTTGAGCTTCGGGGTCGGAAGGGGCGCGTTCATGGCGTTTCCTGTCGGCCGGGCTTCGCGGCCCGCCTTTTTCGACTCAAGGGGCGGCGTCAGGCCGGCAGCAGCAGGCCGGTGACGCTGCGGTCCGGCCTGAGATAGCGGCGCGCCGCCTCGACCACCGCCTCGCGCGGCACCGCCTCGATGCGTTGCGGCCAGGCGAGCACGTCGGCGACCGTCTCGCCGACGGCGAGCGCCGAGCCGAAGATGCGGGCGAGCGAGGCCTGGTTGTCACGGGCGAAGACCGTCTCGGCGACGAGCCGGGTGCGGGCGCGGGCGAGCTCCAGCTCGCTCGGCCCGTCCGCGAGGAAGGCGGCGAGCGCAGCGTCGAGCCCGCTTTCCAGCGTCGCCATCGCAACGCCGGGACGCGGGCTGACCGAGAGCTGGAAGGCGGCGCGGTCGACCATCGAGCCCATGAAATAGGCGCTGGCGCCCGCCGCCAGCTCGTCCTCGGCGCAAAGCCTGCGGTAGAGCCGCGAGGTGGTGCCGCCGCCCAGGATCTCGGCAACGAGCTCCAGCGCGAAGACCTCTTCGGCCGTGCCGCTGGTATAGGTCGGCGTCAGCCAGCCACGGCGCAGCGAGGGCTGCTGCACGCGCGGGTCGTTGAGCTGGACGCGGCGGGAGGCGCGCGGATCGGGCTCGATCGGCCGCTCGCGCACGGGCGCGGCGCCGCGCGCCGCGATCCTGCCATAGGTGTCCTCGGCGAGGCTGCGGACCTCGGCTGCGTCCGTATCGCCGGCGACGACCAGGATCGCGTTCTCCGGCGTGTAGAAGCGCTGGTAATAGGCGAAGGCGTCGTCGCGGTTCAGCCGCTCGATCTCGTGCTCCCAGCCGATGATCGGCGTGCCGTAGGGGTGATGGAAGAAGAGCGAGGCCGAGAATTCCTCGCCGAGCTGGGCGGCCGGGTCGGAATCGACGCGCATGCGCCGCTCCTCCAGCACCACGTCGCGCTCGGGCCCGACGACGCTCTCGTCGAAGGAGAGGCCAGTCATGCGGTCCGCCTCGTAGTCCATCATCGCGCGCAGGTGCTCCTTCGGCACGCGCTGGAAATAGGCGGTGTAGTCATAGGAGGTGAAGGCGTTCTCCTGGCCGCCGAAGCCTGCGACGATCTTGGAGAACTCGCCCGCCGGCCAGCGCTGCGTGCCCTTGAACATCAGGTGCTCGAGGAAATGCGCGATGCCGGACTTGCCGGCCGGATCGTCGGCAGAGCCGTTGCGATACCAGACCATGTGAGTCACCACCGGCGCGCGGCGGTCGCTCACCACCACGACGTCGAGGCCATTGCCGAGCCGGAAGGATTCGACGGGTTCGGCCAGGCCGGGCTGGCGCGCATGATTGTTCACCGGATGCCGTCTCCACGCTCAGACAAGAAAGGGCGGGCACGATGCGCCCGCCCCTCGATATGCAACTTGGTCAAGCAACCGCACTTCGGCAAGGGGCGGCGCGAGCGCCGGCCTCTCGGCCTACGGACGCAACACCGGCCGCTGCCCGGTCACGAACTCGCGCTCGCCGGATGCCTGCTTGTCCTCGACCGGGCCGGAGGCGCCTGGACCCAAGGTCGCCGTGCTGGCCGGCCGGCGGTAGCCCACCGGCGGCTCGGTCAGGGTCTTGCGCTCCGGCTCCTCGCCGTAGGTCAGCTTCGACTCGTTCTCGAGGTTGCGCTTAGCGGCGAGTTCCTTGCCGATGCGGATCGGCTCGAGCTGGTTGGTATAGGAATCGTTGTTGCCATAGCGGGGCGGCGCCACCCGCGGCGCGTTCGCCGTGCGGCCGCGCTGGAGCTCGCGCGCCGACAGCATCGGGTTGTGCCGGTTGCCGTCATCCTCGACATACGGACGCGGCGACTTCTCTTCCTTGCGGCGCAGGACGTCCGGGTCCCGCGGCCAGGCCGCGTTGCGCGCGCTCGCCGGCTGCTGCGGCGGCGGCAGGGTCGAATTCGGCGGCACGACCAGCGGAGCGCGCTCGCGATAGTCGATGTCGCCGCCCGGGCCGCCACCGCCGAAGGTGCCTTCCATCAGGTTCTTGAAGAGCATGCCTTCCTGAGCGAAGGCGGGCCCAGCCGCCAGCACAAGCCCCCCGGCGAGCAGCAGATGCGTCACGCGGATGCGTTGCGCCATGTCAAATCTCCCTTTGGACAATCCTGCCTCGCCTCAAGCACGAACGAAGGGCGAAAGGATGGCGGAACCGTCATCAAGCCGTCTTGTCCCCAGCCGGCCGGAAGGACTCATACAGGAGACCCAGGACGCCGACAACGATCGCCACATCGGCGATGTTGAAGATATACCAGCTGAAACTGCCCCAGTGAAAATGCACGAAATCGACGACGGCGCCGTACCAGGCCCGGTCCAGCCCGTTGCCCAGCGCGCCGCCGATGATCAGCGCCAGGCTGAAGACGGTGAAGCGCGCCTCGCTGCGCCACATCCAGCGCCAGAGCCAGATGGCGGCGACGAAGGAGACGACCACCAGGAACCAGCGGCCGATATCCGTTCCCTGCTGGAACAGCCCATAGGAGATGCCGCGGTTCCAGGCGAGCACGATCGTCAGGAACGGCGCGAGATCGAACGGGCCGTTCTCGGCGAGGCCGACCCCGTAGAGCAGCCAGCATTTCAGGATCTGATCGGCCACGAAGACGATCAGGACCGTGGCGAGGCCGAGGCGGCGGGCTGGCGTCATCAGGCGCCTACCCCGAGTTCCCTGAGCGCCTTGGCGTCGCGCGGCGTCACCTGCGGATAGGCGGGATCAGCCGTCTTCGGATCGAAATACTTCCAGGACCGGGCGCATTTGATGCCGTCGGCGCGATGCGGCACCACCGCGACGCCGGGCACATCCGCGAGGCGGAAGGCCTCTTCCGGTCCCTCGCCGCTCTCGATGCGGATGCCGGAGGTGATGCTGACCTCGGCCAGGTCGATTCCCGACAGCGCGGCCATGAGGTCCGGATCGGCGACGAAGACCTGCGGCGCGGCCTCGAGCGACGAGCCGATGCGCTTGGCGGCACGCTCCAGCTCCAGCGCACCGGTGACGACGCGGCGCACGCGGCGGATCTTGCTCCAGCGCTCGGCCAGCTCGGGATCGAGCCAGGTTTCCGGCGCCTCGACGAAAAGCTCGAGATGTACCGAACCATCTTCAGCCTTCACCTGCGGATAGCGCTCCAGCCAGGCTTCCTCGGCGGTGAAGACCAGGATCGGCGCGAGCCAGGTCGTCAGGCAGCGGAAGAGATGGTCGACGACGGTGAGCGCGCTCCGGCGGACATGGCTCGACCGGGGATCGCAGTAGAGCGCGTCCTTGCGCACGTCGAAATAGAAGGCCGACAGCTCGGTGTTCATGAACTGCGAGAGCAGGAACACCACCTTCTTGTAGTCGTAGGTCCGATAGGCCTCCATCACCTGCGGACCGAGCTCGGCGAGACGGTGCAGCATCAGCCGCTCCAGCTCCGGCATGGTCTGCGGATCGGCGACGCGGACATCCTCGCTGAAATGCGCGAGCGTGCCGAGCATCCAGCGCTGGGTGTTGCGCAGCTTGCGATAGGTCTCGACGAAGGTCTTGAGGATCTCCTTGCCGATGCGCAGATCGTCCGAATAATCAGCCGCCGCGACCCAGAGGCGCAGGATATCGGCGCCGGAATCCTGGATGACCGTCTGGGGCGCGGTGACGTTGCCCTTCGACTTCGACATCTTCTCGCCCTTCTCGTCCAGGCAGAAGCCATGGGTCAGGACGACGTCGAAGGGGGCCCGGCCGCGCGTGCCGCAGCTTTCGAGCAGGCTCGAATGGAACCAGCCGCGATGCTGGTCCGAGCCTTCGAGATACATCACACGATCCTTGCCGCCATCGACGACGCGATGGGTCTTGAGGTCGGCGCGCTTCTCCAGGGTGAAGGCATGTGTCGAGCCTGAATCGAACCAGACGTCGAGCACGTCGGTGACGCGCTCATACCTGGCCGGATCGTAGCCGAAGGGTCTGAGGAAGCGGGCGCCGTCCGTGTCGGTGAACCACGCATCGGCGCCCTCGGCCTCGAAGGCTGCCGCGATCGCCGCGTTGACCTTGGCGTCGAGGAGGATTTCCTTCGTCTCCTTCTCGACGAAGACGGTGATCGGCACGCCCCAGGCGCGCTGGCGCGAGACCACCCAGTCGGGGCGGTTGGCGATCATGCCGGTGATGCGGTTCTCGCCCACGGCCGGGACCCATTCGGTCTCCTTGATCGCCTTCAGGGCGCGGTTGCGCAGCGTGTCGGCATTGCCGCCGGCGACAGGCTTGGGATCGGCCGCATCCGGCGCGCCGGCCTCGCCGATCGGCTTGTCCATGGCGATGAACCATTGCGGCGTGTTGCGGAAGATCACCGGCTTCTTCGAGCGCCAGGAATGCGGGTACTGATGCTTCAGCCGGCCGCGCGCGACGATGGTGCCGGCCTCGACCAGCGCCTTGATGACGACGTCGTTGGCGTTGCCCTTCTCGCCCTTGTCGGTGATGACCTGGGCGCCTTCGAAGCCCGGGGCATCCTTGGTGAAGCGCCCGTCCTCATCGACGGTGTAGGGGATGCGGGTCTCGATCTCGCGCTCGTGAAGCTGGCGGCCATTGGCCATCCAGATGTCGAAGTCCTCGCGGCCATGGCCCGGCGCGGTGTGGACGAAGCCCGTGCCGGCATCGTCGGTGACATGATCGCCGTCGAGCAGCGGCACGTCGAAATCATAGCCGCGGCCGCGCAGCGGATGGGCGGCGGTCAGGCCGGCAAGGTGCTCGGCCGGGACATCGGCGACCAGTTCAAAGGCCTCGACCTTGGCCGCCTTGAAAACGCTCTCGGCGAGGTTTTTGGCGAGGACATAGGTCGCGCCGGTCTTGGCCCAGTTGTTCTCGGGCGCAGCGGTGACGCGATAGAGGCCATAGGCGATCCTGTTGTGGAAGGAGATCGCGCGGTTGCCCGGGATCGTCCAGGGCGTGGTCGTCCAGATGACGATGGAAGCGCCCGCGAGCGGCGCCGGAGCATTCAGCACCGGAAACGCGACATAGACCGTGTCGCTCGTATGTTCTTCGTATTCGACCTCAGCCTCGGCGAGCGCCGTCTTCTCGACCACCGACCACATCACCGGCTTGGAGCCGCGATAGAGCTGGCCGGTCTCGGCGAATTTCATGATCTCGCGGGCGATCTGCGCCTCGGCGGGATAGGCCATGGTGAGATAGGGATCGTCCCAGTCGCCCTCGACGCCGAGGCGCTTGAACTCCTTGCGCTGGACATCGACCCAGTGTTCGGCGAAGGCGCGGCATTCCCTGCGGAACTCGACAACCGGGACGTCGTCCTTGTTCAGCCCCTTGGCGCGGTACTGCTCCTCGATCTTCCACTCGATCGGCAGGCCGTGGCAGTCCCAGCCCGGCACGTAGTTCGAGTCGTGGCCGAGCATCTGCTGCGAGCGCGTGACCAAGTCCTTCAGCACCTTGTTGAGCGCATGGCCGATATGGATGTTGCCGTTGGCATAGGGCGGGCCGTCATGCAGGACGAAACGGTCCCGCCCCTGGCCTGCCTCGCGCAGCTTGCGGTAGAGATCGATCCTCGCCCAGCGGGCGAGCAGCTCCGGCTCACGCTGCGGCAGGCCGGCGCGCATCGGGAACTCGGTCTGTGGCAGGAAGAGCGTCTGTGAATAGTCGACGCCGTCGGCGGCTGCGGCGTTCGCGGTCTTGGTGCTGTCGGTCATGGTGCGGCTCGGACAATCGGGACGGCGGGCCTGTCGTCGGGCCCCGGCGCATCCGCATTTGAAACGGGAAAAGCGGTCTTCAACCCGGACTGCGCAAGCGCCCGCACCTGTCTAGTGCGAGGCGGCAGCCGGGCCCGTAATTCGCCGGGACAGATCGATCAGCAGAGCGCGTTCGGCGGGCATGAGGGGCTTCTAGCAGGCGAGCATCACGGAAGGAAGGGCGGCGTCTTCGCCAGGATGTCGCGCGCACGGGCGGAATCGGCATCCATCTGAGCGATCAGCGCCGCGAGCGAATCGAACTTCTCCTCGCCGCGCAGCCACTCGACGAAGGCGACGTCGACACGCTTGCCGTAGAGATCGCCCGAAAAATCGAAGACGAAGGTCTCCAGCCGCGGCGCGCCGTCGTCGAAGGTCGGACGGCGGCCGAAGCTGGCGACGCCATCATGCCAGGCGCCGTCGATCCGCATCCGCACGGCATAGATGCCGTGGCGCAGCCGGCAATCGCGGGCAAGCTGCATATTGGCGGTGGGATAGCCGAGGTCGCGGCCGCGCTTGTCGCCGTGGGTGACGAGCCCGCGCACGGTCCAGGGCCGGCCGAGGAAGGCGGCGGCCCGGGCGACATCCCCTTCCTCCAGAGCCGTACGGACCAGCGTCGAGGAGACGGGCTCGCCCTGCCAGGAAAACGGCGGGACGACGGCGACGGGAACGCGGACCGCGAGGCCATGGGCCTGCAGCATCTCGGGCGAGCCGGTGCGGCCCTTGCCGAAGTGGAAATCGTAGCCGCAGACGAGCCCCCGCGCGCCCAGTCGGGCGATGAGCAGATCGTCGACAAAGCGTTCCGCGGGGATCGCGGCGACATCGCGATCGAACGGCAGCACGAAGACCTGGGCGAAGCCTGCCTCCGCCAGCCCTTCGAGCTTGAGCTGCGGCGAGGTCAGCCGGAAGACCGGCTCCTCCGGCCGGAAGACGCTGCGCGGATGCGGCTCGAAGGTGAAGGCGGCCGGCCTGGTGCCGAGATCATGCGCCATGGCACCGGCCACCCGCGCCAGCTCGGCATGGCCGCGATGCACGCCGTCGAAATTGCCGAGCGCCAGCACGGCGCCGCGCAGGCTGTCGGGGATGGGCTTGTCGAGGTCGAGGACCACGGCCGCCGGCTCTGGGCGCGGCGGCGCATCGGCTTGGGATGGCATCGATCGAGAATGTCCACTTGCCCGGACAGGCGGGCGACGCTCGTGTTTGCGGCCAAGGCCGGCGGGGCGTCAAGGCCGCAGGCCGGTCGGGGGGCTCAGGGGCGGGCCTTCGGCGGCATCGCAACCCAGGCCTCGCCTTCCATCACCGCCTTGCCGTCGACCAGGCACTCGCAGAAGAAGCGGGCCCGGCGCCGCTCCGCCACCAGCTCGACGACCTCGACGCGGGCCGTGACGACGTCTCCGATCTTCACCGGGGCGAGAAAGGTCAGCGTCTGCGAGAGATAGACGGCGCCGGGGCCGGGCAGGCGCGTGCCAAGCAGCGCCGAGACCAGGCTTGCGGTCAGCATGCCATGGGCGATGCGCTGGCCGAACTTGGTATTGGCCGCGAACTGGTCGCAGAGATGGATCGGGTTGGCATCGCCGGACAGCTCGGCGAAAAGTGCCACGTCTCGCTCCATCACCGTGCGCATCAGGCTTTCGCGCTGGCCGACCGCCAGATCCTCGAAAGCATGAACCGTGTAGAGCGTCCCGGGCATCGGCTGAACCGTCATTGAGTCTCTCGCGGCGCTGGCAGTCCCCGCCCCCGGCCTCGACTTACCGATCATTTCGCAATCGCACAAAGGCGGCAATTGGACTTTGGTGCGGCGCAGCACATGCCGCTGCGTCACTTCGCGATCGAATTAACGGCTTTGCAATACGCCGCGGCTATCACGGAGCACGAGTGGAGGCCGCCCTGAACGGGCGGCGTGGCGCGGGTATGTTCCGGCGCCGCAACCGCCATGCCTGGAGCGTCTCAATGGCTCTCGATCCGTCAATGCCGATCCTCGTCGTCGATGATTACCAGACGATGATCCGGATCATCCGGAACCTTCTGAAGCAGCTCGGCTTCGAGAACGTCGACGACGCCGCAGACGGCTCGGCGGCGATCGAGAAGATGCGCGACAAGAAGTACGGGCTGGTCATTTCCGACTGGAACATGGAGCCGATGAGCGGCTTCGAGCTCCTGCAGCGCGTCCGCGACGAGGACAAGCTGGCCACAACGCCGTTCATCATCGTCACGGCCGAATCGAAGACCGAGAACGTCATCGCCGCGAAGAAGGCCGGCGTCAGCAACTACATCGTCAAGCCGTTCAACGCACAGACGCTGAAGACCAAGATCGAATCGGTCTGCGCCGCCTGAGACGGGGCCTTCGGGCCCCGGCCCTCCCCGGGGCGGCGGCCCCGCCCATCGGTGACCGCTCGCTCCTCACCAGACCAGATGCGGAATGGCGTAGTCCGGGCGATGCGTCTGCCGGCCGAACCAGCCGTGCCGCTCCTCCCAGGAGGCCTGCATCAGGTCCTGGGCATGGATGCCCGCCAGCACCATGATGCCGGCGGCCCCGAACCCGGCGGCCCCGGCGATATCGGTGCGGATCGCGTCGCCGATCGCGCAGATCCGGTCGCGTGCGACCGCCGAACCGCGTTTCTCCTCCGCAATGGCGAGTGCCATCTCGTAGATCGGCCGGTGCGGCTTGCCGGCATAGATCACGCTTCCGCCGATCTCCTCATAGGCCAGCGCGACCGATCCGGCGCAGGGCACGATCTGACCGCCGCGCTCGACCACCAGGTCGGGGTTCGCGCAAATCATGGTCAGCCGGCGTGCGGCAAAGCCCTCGAGCAGGTCCGCGTAGGTCGCCGGGGTATCGGTCTCGTCGTCGAACAGCCCGGTGCAGAGCACGTAGGACGCCTCATCGGCGCGCGTCTCGGGCGCATCGAGCCCGGCGATGAGCGGCAGGTCGCGGTCGGGCCCGAGCCGGAACATCGGCTGGCCGGCACGCGCCTCGATCAACGAGCGGCAGACATCGCCGGAGGTGACGATCGCATCCCAGGCGGCGGGCGGCACGCCGAAGCCGTCGAGCTGGCGGGCGATCAGATCGCGCGGCCTCGGCGCATTCGTCATCAGCACGACGCTGGTGCCGCGCTCGCGCATCCTCACCAGCGCATCGACCGCGTCGGGAAAGGCGGCCACGCCGTTATGGACCACGCCCCAGACGTCGCAGAAGCACAGGTCGAAGCGATCGGCGATCTCCGAAAACCCCGGAAGGGCGGCGACCGGTTCGGCGTCCGTCAGCGGCAAGGCGTTTCTCCACGAATGAGGGCGGATGGCGGAGGCTTGCTCTAGACGGGATTCGCCCGGCACGGAACCCTGGTCGGGTCCGTCCATGCGCTGCACGCCGGCTCAGGCGCTGGCGCGCCTCAGCACCGCCCGGAAGGGCAGCCTTTCCGGCATCGGGGCCGGCTCCGCCGGGGCGGAGGCAGCCGGCTGCGGATAGTCCAGCACCTCCGCGGACGGCATCGGCGCGGCAGGCTCCGGCCGGGCGGGCGCGGCCGGCGCGGGCTCGGCGAAAACATCCGGCTTCACCGGGCGCGGCGGCGAGAAGGCATTGCCCTGCCCCATGCCGGCACCGAACTCGATCATATCGGCCGCGGCCGGATTGTCTTCGACGGCCTCGGCGACCAGCGTGATCGAGGCCCGGGTGAGCATCGCCGCGAGATCGCCGGCAGCAATGTCGCTCGCCACGCGCCCATCGGCATGGGCTTCGAGAAGCGCCGCCTTGATCTTGACGAAGCGGACGCCGCGGTCGAACAGCGAACGTGGATCGAGGCGCAGATCGACGACCTGATCGAGCGCGAACCGCACGCCATTCGCCGACATCGCCCCGAGCAGGCCGAGGCTCGTCGGATCGAGCGAGCGAAACACAGCCTGCGGCATCTCGATGACGAGGCGGCCGATATGGTCGCGATAGCGATCGAGAATGCGCGTCAAAGCCGCCAATGCCCGCGACGAATTCCAGGTTGCGGCGCTGAAATTGCAGGAGACGAAGACGTCGCCCTCTTTCGAGGCGAGATGGCGGGCGATCGCCAGCGCGCGGGTCAGGACGAGCGCATCGAGCGTCGGCCCGAAGCCGCGCTCCTCGACCACGTCGAGGAATTCATGCGACATCAGCAGCGTGTTCTCGTCGATCCGCAGGCTGGGCAAGGCCTCGTAGCCGCGCGTCCGGCGCTGCGGCAGCGAGACGATCGGCTGCAGCTGCACCTCGACCCGCCCCTCGCCGAGTGCCTCGCCGACGAGCCGGGCGCGCTCGGCTTCCGCCTTCTCGCGTGCGGCAGCGGCCGCCGCCGCCCGCTCGGCCGCGAGCTTCTCGGCATGCTCCCGGCGGGCCGCCTCGGGATCCAGCCGGACTTCGGGAGCGATGCTCGCCGTCTGTGGCGCAGGGGGGACCGCGGGCGGCAGGCGCGTCAGCTTCTCGTCATGGTCGGCGAGCGTCGTCGCGACCTGGTGAATCAGATCGCCGAGCAGCCCCACCTCGGCCGTCAATTCATTGATGGCGGCCCTGGCCGGAGCGGCATCGACGTCGCGCATCGGCATGAGCTCGATCCGCTGCGAGAGCGCGTCGATCCGGATCGCGCCGGTCGCCAGCCGCACCTTGACCTCGCCCAGCCCCGCCAGCAGCAGCTCGCGATGTGCGGCATTCCGGCGTTCCAGCGTCCAGACGCTGGCCGCCACTCCGAGACCGGAGGCCAGGAGCCCCAGCGCCGTACCCAGGGCACCGGGCAGCAGAATGGCCACGACGGCGCCGGCCGAGACGCCGGTCACGGCGCCGGCGAGAGGGTGCAGGGCTTTCAGGCGCACAGGAGCCAAGGCAGCGCTCGCGCGTCGGGGTTAATCGGGAAAAGCGAACGAATCACAACGCTGCGCGTGAGAATACGCGCCGACGCGGCGACAAGCGAGCGATACCACGCACGCGACTCCTTGCGTGTCAGAACAAGGCGCCCGGGCCGCTGCGCCAAGAGCAGGACGCAAGAGGCATGGGGGCAGGAGGCGCTATCGGCTGCCCAGGCCGAGATCGCCGAGCATCCGCTGCACCACCTCCTCGGCAAAGCCCTTCCGGGAGAGGTAGTCGCGCGGATCCGACTGGAATCGCGGGGAGCGCTCCTTCAGCGCCCGCAGCGCCGCGTCGCGCTTGGCGACGTCGTTGTTGCTGCCGGCTTGCAACGCCTGCCCGAGCAGGCTGAGCGGGGTGGTGTCGGCGGCGAGCACGGCAGCATAGGTTTCGGAGAGGCGCCTCGCGCCGGTCAGATAGGCCGCCACATAGGTATAGAAATCATACCAGGGGGGCCGGCCGGGGCTGATCGAGATCGCCCGCTCCAACAAGGGCAGCCCTTCGGCCGGACGATTGAGCCGAACATAGAGCGAGCCGAGATCGGCCATGATGTCGGGATCGTAGGGGTTGCGGTTCAGCGCCTCGCGCCCCGCCTTGATCGCATCGCCGACCGTCCCGCGCAGGAACAGGACATCCATCATCGCCTGCTGCGCCCGGGCACCCGACGGCGCGAGCTGCATCGCGACCAAAGCCGAAGAGAGGGCGCGGTCCAGCGCCGCGCGCCGGTCCACATCCGCGCCCGACGCGACTTCGTTGGCACCGAGCATCGCGAGCTGGGCCCAGGCGGGATAGAATTCCGGATCGCGCTGCACGAGCTGCTCGAGGCACTGGCGGGCCGCCGCGCGCCGCTCCGCCGTCATGAAGCGACGGTAGTCGAAAGCCTGGAAGACGCACTGCATCGCGGAAGACGAGGCGTTCTGCCGAAAATCGGCGTGGATGATGCCGAACGGCTCCGCCAGGCGCGTTCCGATCCGGCGGCCGACATCGACGAGGTCCTGATCCTGCAGGAAGGCATCGGCCGGACGGCTTGCGGAAGCCGTCCACACGATGCGCCCATCCTTCGAGCGCAGGCGGCCGAAGCCCTCGAGCACGCCGTCCGTCGAGACGACGCTGATCTCGAAGACGTAATCGGCGCCCTCCGGCGCGGGTTCGCCGGGCGCGGGCGCCTTGATCACGAAGAGGTCGTCGAACCGCGCCATCACGTCGACGAACACCTCCGAGATGCGGCGGAGCGCGTCGGCGGTCTTGGCATCCTCCGGAATCCGCGGCATCACGATGGCTACCACGACCGGCTGGGTCGGGAGGGACGGACGTTCCTGCACCACCGTCGGCGGAGGAACCGGCGAGGGACTGCTCTGCGTCGTGTAGCGCTCGTCGAGCGGCTGCAGATACCAGGCGAACAGGGCGATGAGCGACAGGGCCAGGGCCGCCAGAGCAGCCTGAAGCCAGCGTCGGGCGGCCGGGTCGGGCTCGGGCGCCTCCCCGGCGTCAGGCTCGACGTCCTCTTCGACGGGCTCCACCGGCTCCGGCGCCCCGAATTCGAAGGCCGGAACATAGCCGCCGACCGGCATCGACACGCGCACCGGGTCGAGCCGCCCCTCGCCGGCATAATACTGCGTCAGGGCGCGACGCAGCCGGCCGGCCTCGACCCGCACGATCGGATCGATCTGCGGATCGAATTCGGACGGACGCCCGAGCGCCTCCACGGCAATGGTGTAGCCTTTCAGCTCGGCGCTGCGGCCCTCGATCGCCCGCTCGACGACGAAGCTCAGGAAGGCCGAAAGCTGAGGCGCGGCGCTGAAGGCATCGGATGCGAGGATACGCGCGAGCCCGGCACGAAGCGACACGGCGGCCTCTTCGTCCAGCCGTGCGTTGTCTTCGGCACTATCGCCCATCGGGGTCCATTCAGTTCACGCCCCTATGGGCAGATTACGCCATCGCTGACGTGGCGTCACGTTGCAATTCCGACATGCACATTCGCCAGCGGACGCAGCCATGACGCGGTTCGGCGCGATTTACACGCTGCATCGACCTGCTAGGTTGAACGAACGTTAATTCACAGGACGCCGTGATGACCGCCGCCGCCCCCATCGCCACACCGAACGATCTCGAAGCCTTCTGGATGCCGTTCACACCGAACCGGTCGTTCAAGAAGAATCCCCGCATGATCGCCCGGGCCGAGGGCATGTACTACTATACGCCGGAGAACAGGCCCGTCATGGACGGCACGGCCGGGCTGTGGTGCTGCAATGCCGGCCATGCGCGCGAGCCCATCATCCAGGCGATCCAGGCGCAGGCGCGCGACCTCGACTACGCTCCCTCCTTCCAGTACGGCCATCCCAAGGTCTTCGCCGCCGCCGCCCGCATCGCAGCGCTGGCGCCGGGCGATCTCGACCATGTCTTCTTCGCCGGCTCCGGCTCGGAAGCGGCCGACTCGGCGCTCAAGATCGCGCTGGCCTACTGGAACGTCTCGGGCAAGGCTTCGAAGACCCGGCTGATCGGCCGCGAGCGCGGCTATCACGGCGTCGGCTTCGGCGGCATCTCTGTCGGCGGCATGTCGAACAACCGCAAGTTCTTCGGCTCGCTGCTCACCGGCGTCGACCACCTGCCCCATACCTATGACCGCGAGAAGCAGGCCTTCAGCAAGGGCGAGCCGGAATACGGCGCGCATTTCGCCGACGAGCTGGAACGCCTGGTGGCGCTGCACGACGCCTCGACCATCGCCGCCGTGATCGTCGAACCGATGGCGGGCTCAACCGGCGCACTGCCGCCCCCGAAGGGCTATCTCAAGCGGCTGCGCGAGATCTGCGACAAGCACGGCATCCTGCTGATCTTCGACGAGGTCATCACCGGCTTCGGGCGTCTCGGGTTCGCCTTCGCCGCCGAGCGCTACGGCGTGATCCCGGACATGATCACCTTTGCCAAGGGCGTGACCTCCGGCACCGTGCCGATGGGCGGCGTGATCGTGCGCAAGCACATCTACGACGCCTTCATGGGCGGCCCCGACAACGTCATCGAGCTGTTCCACGGCTACACCTATTCCGGCCATCCGCTGGCGGCGGCCGCGGCGCTCGCCTCGCTCGACATCTACCGCGACGAAGGGCTGTTCGAGCGAGCCCGCGCCATGGAAGGCGCCTTCGCCGACGCGGTGATGAGCCTCAGGGGCGAGCCGAACGTCGTCGACATCCGCACGCTCGGCATGGTCGGCGCCGTCGACCTCGCATCGCGCGCCGACGGAGCCGGCAAGCGCGGCTACGAGGCGATCGAGCGCGCCTTCCACGAGGAAGGGCTGATGATCCGCACCGCCGCCGACACGATCGCCTTCTCCCCGCCGCTGATCATCACGGAGGCGCAGGTGGAGGAACTGGTCGGCAAGCTGCGCCGGGTGATCCGGTCGGTTGCGAACTGAGGCCCGCTGCTTCGATGGCCCGTGTTGAGAGCATTGAGATGGGCTCGTCAGAAGGAGCCCTTCACCCAAGCACTGTCCGTGCACGGGTGAAAATTTTTGGAGATGGAACCAAAGGCCCCATCATCCAGATCGATACATTTGGCTCTGCGGATCGCGAAATTCCCGGAAAGCTCAGTCAGACGATCCAATTCGACAGAGATACTGGCCAACAGCTGCTAGCGATCCTTCAGCGGACATACGGAAACAAGTAAGTAGCGGCTTGCGACCGCCCTACACCCGCCGCAGCTTGTTGTAGCGGGCGATCAACCTATCGCGCTTGAGCCGCGAGAGGCGATCGATCCAGAAGACGCCGTCGAGCTGGTCGATCTCGTGCTGATGGCAGACGGAAAGCAGGCCCTCCGCCTCCTCGACCTGCTCTGCCCCGTCGAGATCGCGGTAGCGCACCCGCACGCGGGCATGGCGTTCGATCTCATCGGTCACGCCCGGCATCGAGACGCTGCCCTCGACGTGGCGGATAGTCTCGCGCGAGACCGAGTCCAGTACGGGATTGACGTAGGTCCGTACGCTGCCCGGCACCAGCTCCAGCACCACCAGCCGCAGCGAAACACCGATATGCGGCGCGGTGATGCCGATGCCGGGCGCTTCCCGCATCGTGTCGAGCAGATCGGCCGCAAGCTCGCGCAGATCGGCATCGAAGCGCGTGACGGGTGCCGCCGCCACGCGCAGGCGCGGATCGGGAAAGCTCAGGATCGGCCGCGACGGCATAGGCTTGTTCCGACTTCCTGCTTGCATCCCCGATTCCGAGCTTCACGGAACCGGCCCCTCCGGCAAACCGCTTCCCGATGTTATCCGGAAGCGCATCATGCGATCGAACGGCGACAGGCGCCTCGCGAGCCTGCCGCCGATTCGACGGCGAGCCTACTTCGTGGTGTAGCCGCCATTCACGAGGATGGTCTGGCCGGTCATCCACCAGCCGTCCGAGACGAGGAAGCGAATCCAGGGCACGATGTCCTGGATATCGGTCAGGCCCGTCTTCGAGAAGGGCGAGAGCGCGGCGGCACTCTTGTGATAGGCGACCGCATCGGCCCCTTCCGCGGGGTAGAAGAACGGCGTGTCCATCGGGCCAGGGCCGATGGCGGTGACCGAGATTCCCCGCGCGCCGAATTCCTTCGAGGCGGCGCGGGTATAATGCTCGACCGGGGCCTTGGTGCCGGCATAGCTCGCATAGAACGGCGTGAAGGCGCCGAGCAGCGAAGTCACCAGCGTGCAGACCTTGCCGTTGTCGCTGACCTGCCTGCCGGCCTCCTTGAGGAAGAAGAACGCCGTCTTCGAGTTGACCGCGCTCATCTCGTCGAACTCGGCCTCGCTGATCTCGACCATCGGCTTCTTCAGCACCTTGCCGACCGTGTTGACCGCGATGTCGATCGAGCCCATCGCCGCCTTGGCTTCGGTGAAGAGCTTCTCCATGGCGGAAGCCGAGGTCAGGTCGGCCTGGAAGGCGAAGGCATCCGCGCCGGCCGCCTTGATCGCGGCCATGGTCTTTTCGGCCTCGGCCTTGGCCGGAGCGCTGTTGTAGTGGATCGCGACGGCCTTCGCGCCCTGCGCCGCCAGGTCCTTCGCCAGCAGGCCGCCGAGATTCTTGGCGCCGCCGGCGATCAGAACCGTCTTACCCTTGATGCCGTGGTCGGCCATCGCATGCTCCTGTTCGCCTGGAATCGATGGCGACAAGATATCGTCTCAAAATCGGCTATAAAGATTTCGATTATGACATCACTGGTCAGATATTTCGAACAATCTGGAGTGCCGATTTGGACCGCATCGACCTCTTTCGCATCTACGCCCGCGTCGTCGAATGCGAGAGCTTCACCCAGGCGGCCAAAGCGCTGGGACTGCCGCGCTCCTCGGTCTCGGCGGCGGTCGCCGCGCTGGAGCAACGGATCGGCACCCGGCTGCTCCAGCGCACGACGCGGCGCGTCTCGGCGACACCGGACGGCGCGGCCTTCTACGAGCATTGCTCCCGACTCGTGGCCGATGTCGAGGAGACCGAGGCGTTGTTCCGCCACAGCGCCGCAAGCCCGGCCGGACGGCTCAGGATCGACGTGCCCGGCCGGATCGGGCGCCTGATCATCGCGCCGGCCCTGCCCGATTTCCTCGCCCGCTATCCCGAGATCGATATCGATCTCAGCGTCACCGACCGGGCGGCCAACCTGATCGAGGACGGCATCGATTGCGTGCTGCGCGTCGGCCCCTTGAGCGATTCAGGGCTGATCGCGCGCTCGGTCGGGGAGTTGCCACTGATCAATGTCGCCAGCCCCGGCTATCTTGCGGCGCATGGCGTGCCGACGCATCCCGGCGAACTCGATGGGCACAGGGCTGTCAACTACGCCTCGCCGTCGACGGGGCGGATCGAGCCCTGGGAATGGCTGGAGGACGGTACGCTTCATGGCCGCGCCCTGCCCGGCCGCGTCACCGTCAACAGTGCGGAAGCCTATATCGCCTGCTGCCTCGCCGGGCTCGGCCTGATCCAGATCCCGGCTTATGACGTCGCCGAGCATCTCGCGGCGGCCGAGCTCGTCGAGGTCATGCCCCGCCACCGGGCTGCGCCGATGCCGATGACCCTGCTCTATCCCCACCGCCGGCACCTCTCGCGCCGGCTGCAGGTCCTCGCGGACTGGCTCGTGGCGCTGCTGCGCACGCGGCTGGCGAACTGAACCCTGGGGCACTGCCACGTTTCTCCGAAACGCGTCAGTGCTCCAGACCTTTGTTTTATCGCATTTTCTTCACGCGAACCGGTATCCACTTCGCTCGAAAATGCTCTGGCTCAGGCCGCCTGCTTCTCGGCCGTGCCGTAGAAGCTCTCGCCGGTCTTGGCCATGCGCTTCAGCAGCCGATTCGGCTTGAAGCGCTGGCCATGGGCCTTGGCCAGCTTCTCGCAGAGCTTCACGAAGGCCGCCGCGCCCATGTTGTCGATATAGGACAACGTGCCGCCCGAGTAAGGCGCGAAGCCGAAGCCGATGATCGAGCCGACATCCGCCTCGCGCGGATCGGTGACGACGCCTTCCTCATAGGTCTTCGCGGCTTCGAGCGCCTGCGTCACCAGGAGGCGATGCTTCAGCTCCTCCATGTCGACGCTCTCGGGATCGAGCCGCTTGCCGACGAGATCGGCAAGGCCCGGCCAGAGCCGCTTCGGCCCGGCTTCCGGATAGTCGTAGAAGCCCTTGCGGTTCTTGCGGCCGAGGCGGCCATGCTTCTCGACCATGTCGGCGAGCAGCTTCTCCTGCGCCGGATCGACCGCGCCTTCGCCGAGCTGGGCCTTGGTCGCCTTCAGCACCTTGTAGGCGAGATCGACGGCGACCTCGTCATTGAGCGAGAGCGGCCCGACCGGCATGCCGGCCTGCTTGCCGGCGGCCTCGATCATCGCCGGCGGCACGCCTTCCATCAGCATGAGGTGGCCTTCGCGGATATAGTTGCCGACGCAGCGATTGGCGTAGAAGCCACGGGTGTCGTTGACGACGATCGGCGTCTTCTTGATGGCGCGGACGAAGTCCAGCGCCATGGCGAGCGCCTTCTTGCCGGTCTTCTTGGCCATGATGACCTCGACCAGCAGCATCTTCTCGACCGGCGAGAAGAAATGGATGCCGATGAAGTTCTTCGGGCGCTGGCTGGTCTCGGCGAGGCCGGTGATCGGCAGCGTCGAGGTGTTGGAGCCGAAGATGGTGCGCGGGCCGACCACGGCCTCGACCTTGGCGATGACCTCGGCCTTGACCTTCGGGTCTTCGAAGACGGCCTCGACGATCAGGTCGCAGCCCTTGAGATCGGCGTAATCGGCGGAGGCCTTGATGCGGCCGAGCAGCGCGTCGCGGTCGGCGGTCTTGGCGCGGCCCTTCATGATCTGGTCGGAGACCAGCTTGTGCGAATAGGCCTTGCCCTTCTCGGCCGCCTCGATGTCCTTGTCGACCAGCACGACCTCCAGGCCGGCATTCGCCGTGACATAGGCGATGCCGGCGCCCATGAAGCCCGCGCCGATGACGCCGACCTTCTTGAGCTTGGACGGCGGCACGTCGGCCGGGCGGCGGGCACCCTTGTTCAGCTCCTGCATCGAGACGAAGAGCGAGCGGATCATCGAGGCCGCCTCCTTCGTCCTGAGGATCTTGGCGAAGTAGCGGCTCTCGACCTTGAGGCCGAGATCGATCGGGAGTTGCAAGCCCTCATAGACAGCCGAGAGGATGGCGCGGGCGGCCGGGTAGTTGTCGTTGGTCTCGCGGCGATAGATCGCGTTGGCCGGCGGCCAGATCTGCATGCCGGCCGGCGAATGCACCTTGTTCGAGGGCAGCTTGAAGCCCTTCTGGTCCCAGGGCTGCGTTGCCTGCGGATTGGCCTTGAGCCAATCCTTGGCGTTCTGGACGATGTCGGCGCGCGGCGCGACCGCATGGACGAGGCCGGAATTGCGCGCCGGCAGCGCCTTCACCTGCTCGCCCTTGAACATCATCTGGAGCGCGTCGCCGGTCTGCATCAGGCGCGAAACGCGCTGGGTGCCGCCGGCGCCGGGGAAGAGCCCGACCTTGATCTCGGGCAGGCCGACCCGGGTCGAGGCATCGTCCGAAACGACGCGATACTGGCAGGCGAGCGAGAGTTCGAAGGCCCCGCCGAGGCAGACGCCGTTGATCGCCGCGGCGAAGGGTTTTCCGCAGGTTTCGAGCTTGCGGTAGAGCAGAGAGAGCTTGCGGCTCTCGTCGAAGAAGCTCTGCATCGCGACCGCCTCGCCCTTCTCCCTGGCGAGCTTCACATAGAGATCGCGCAGGCCCTGGAGCATGGTGAGATCGGCACCGCCGGAGAAGCTCTCCTTGCCGGATGTGATGACGCAGCCCTTGATGGCTTCATCGCCCGCGACCTTGTCGACGATCTGGTTCAGCTCTTCCATCACCTCGGGGGTGATGACGTTCATCGAGCGGCCCGGCATGTCCCAGGTCGCGACGGCGATGCCGTCGGCGTCGGTCTCGAAGCGGAAATTGGTGAGGTTCATGATCTCTCTCCCTGCCCTTCCGCTCAGACGCGCTCGATGATGGTGGCGACGCCCATGCCGACGGCGACGCAGAGCGTCACCAGCGCGGTCTGCTTGTCCTGCCGCTCCAGCTCGTCGAGCACGGTGCCGAGCACCATCGCGCCGGTCGCGCCGAGCGGATGGCCCATGGCGATGGCGCCGCCGTTGACGTTCAGGATGGCGTCGTCGATGTCGAGCGCCTGCTGGTAGCGCAGCACAACCGAGGAGAAGGCCTCGTTCAATTCGAAGAGGTCGATGTCCTTGACGGACATGCCGGCCTTTTTCAGCACGCGCTCGGTGACGTCGACCGGGCCGGTCAGCATCAGCGCGAGATCGGAGCCGACCGTGGCGAAGGCCTTGATGCGGGCGCGCGGCTTCAGGCCCGCGGCCTTGCCAGCCTTCTTCGAACCGACGAGCACGGCGGCGGCGCCGTCGACGATGCCGGACGAGTTGCCGGCATGGTGGACATGGTTGACGAACTCGACATCGGGATGCGCGGCGGTCGCGACCGCATCGAAGCCACCCATCTCGCCCATCTGGACGAAGGAGGGCTTCAGCGCGGCCAGCGCCTGCATGTCGGTGCCCGGCCGGATCGTCTCGTCGCGGTCGAGGATGGTGAGCCCGTTGACGTCGGTGACCGGGATGACCGAGCGCTTGAAGCGCCCCTCCTCCCAGGCCTTGGCGGCGCGCTGGTGCGAGCGCACGGCGAAGGCGTCGACATCATCACGCGAGAAGCCATATTTGGTCGCGATCAAATCGGCCGAGACGCCCTGCGGCATGAAATAGGTGTCGATGGCCACGCTGGGGTCGACCGCGATGCCGAAGCCCGAGGCGCCCATGCCGATGCGCGACATCGACTCGACGCCGCCTCCGATCGCCATCTCCTTCTGGCCGGACATGACCTGCGCCGCGGCGAGATTCACCGCGTCGAGGCCCGAGGCGCAGAAGCGGTTGATCTGCACGCCCGGCACCTCCTTGCCGTAGCCCGCCTTGAGCGCGACGGTGCGGGCGATGTCGGCGCCGGCCTCGCCGACCGGATCGACGCAGCCCATCACCACGTCCTCGACGAGGAGCGGGTCGAGATCGTTGCGGTCCTTGATGGCGCGAAGCGCCTGGGTGCCGAGCTCGATCGCGGTCACTTCGTGAAGCGAGCCGTCGGCCTTGCCCTTGCCGCGCGGTGTGCGGACGTGGTCGTAGATGAATGCGTCTGCCATTTGGTGGCCTCCCGGGAGCGCCGTCGGGCGGCGCGTTCTGGTGCCGGACGTCATGGTCGGGCTTGACCCGACCATCTCGTCATCCAGCGGGTTCTGCAAGCGATGCCCGGGGCAAGCCCGGGTATGACGGCGTTGTCGTCAGAACTGCTCGGCGCTGAGCGCCATGGTGGTGTCCGCGCCGGAGGTGATCCGCGCCAGATGGGCAGCGGTCTCCGGCAAGGTGCGCTCCATGAAGAAGCGGGCCGTGACGAGCTTGCCGCTCATCCGCTCGTCGGCACCGGCCGTGAGCTTCTCCTGCGCGGCCTTGGCGATCTTGACCCACATGTAGCCGAGCGAGACGAGGCCGAGCAGGTGCATGAAGTCGGTCGCGCCGGCGCCGGCATTGTCGGGCTTGGCGAGGGCGTTGTTCATGAACCACATCGCCGCCTGCTGGAGATGGCCCAGCGAGATCTGGAGCGGCCCGAGCAGCGGCTTCAACGCCTCGTCCTCGGCATTCTCCTTCAGGAAGCCACCGACCTCGTTGAAGAAGGCCATGATGCCACGACCACCATCGCGGCCGAGCTTGCGGCCGACGAGATCCATCGCCTGCACGCCGTTGGCGCCCTCGTAGATCATGGCGATGCGGGCATCGCGGACGAACTGCTCGACGCCGGTCTCGGCGATATAGCCGTGGCCGCCGAACATCTGCTGCGCCTTCACCGCGTTGTCGAAGCCGATATCGGTGAGCACGCCCTTGAGCACCGGCGTCATCAGGCCGAGCTGGTCGTCTGCGGCCTGGCGCTCGGCCGCATCGCCGGAGCGATGGGCGATGTCCGACTTCAGCGCGTTCCAGAGCACGAAGGCGCGCGCGGCCTCGTTGAAGGCCTTGATCGACATCAGCGTGCGGCGCACGTCCGGGTGGACGATGATCGGATCGGCCGGCTTGGCGGGCTCCTTGGCGCCGGTCAGCGCCCTGCCCTGCAGGCGCTCCTTGGCATAGGCGACGGCGTTCTGATAGGCGACCTCGGACTGGGCGAGGCCCTGGATCGCGACGCCGAGGCGGGCCTCGTTCATCATCACGAACATGGCGTTGAGGCCGCGATTCTCCTCACCGACCAGCCAGCCCTGCGCGCCTTCATAGTTCATGACGCAAGTGGCGTTGCCGTGGATGCCCATCTTGTGCTCGATCGAGCCGCAGGAGACGCCGTTATTGGCGCCGACCGAGCCATCCCCGCCTATCTTGTTGCGCGGCACGACGAAGAGCGAGATGCCCTTCGTGCCGGCCGGTGCGCCCTCGATGCGGGCGAGCACGAGATGGATGATGTTCTCGGTGATGTCCTGCTCGCCGGCCGAGATGAAGATCTTGGTGCCGGAGATGGCGTAGGAGCCGTCGCCGTTCGGCACGGCCTTGGTCTTGAGCAGGCCGAGATCGGTACCGCAATGCGGCTCGGTCAGGTTCATCGTGCCCGACCAGGTGCCGTCGATCATCTTCGGCAGATAGGTGCGCTTGATCTCGTCGGAGCCGTGGACGTAGAGCGCGGCGATCGCGCCCATGGTCAGGCCCGGATACATGGCGAAAGCCATGTTCGCGGCCGAGGCATATTCGTTCATCACGGCGCCGAGCGTGTAGGGCAGGCCCTGGCCGCCATACTCGGGATCCATCGCAAGGCCGATCCAGCCGCCGCCGGCATAGGCCTCATAAGCCTCCTTGAAGCCCTTCGGCGTGGTGACGCGGCCGTCTGGGTGGCGGGTGCAGCCTTCCTGATCGCCGGAATAGTTGATCGGCTGGAGGACTTCCTCGCAGAGCTTCGCGCCCTCGCCGAGGACGGCCTCGATCACGTCGGGCGTGGCGTCCGAGAACCCCGGAAGGTTGTTGTAGCGCTCGATGTTGAAGACGTCTTTGAGCAGGAAAAGCGTATCGTCGACGGGCGCCTTATAGACCGGCATGATCGTCCTCCCTCATGTCGCGCAGCCGCGCCTCCCGGCTGACCAGTCAAGATAGTTCATATATAAACAATCTTGAGCAGCTTGCAATGGGGCGACCGGCATATTCGCCCGCCGCGACGGCCGATCTAAGGCCGAGGCATAAAAAAACCCCGGCGAACCGGGGTTTGGAAATTGTCTTGGGGGGGCGGCGGTCAGGCCGATCCGAGCCGCGCAAGCGCGCCCTCAAGTTCCTTGATCGCGTCCTCGATCTCGGCGCGCTGGCTGCGCAGGAGGTCGAGCTGCTCGACGATCTGCTCGCGGGACAGGTGAAGCCCGCCGACGGCAGCCGACTTCTCGGCGGCGCCCGCCTTCTTGTCCTCGTTGGCAAGCATCGCGCGGATCTCGATGAGCGTGAAGCCGAGCTGCTTGCCCTTGAGGATGAGCGCCAGCCGGGCGCGGTCGCGCGCCGAGTAGATCCGCGTCATGCCCGAACGGGCGGGGGCGATCAGACCCCTGGATTCGTAAAAGCGCAGGGTGCGCAGCGTCACCCCGAAATCACGGGCGAGGTCGCTGATCGTGAAGCCTCCGGCATCGGCGCCGTCGTCCGAGGCAGTATCCACGCGGGTCTCATGAATCGAGGAACCCGCCAAAGCCGTGCTGTGGCGCGACATGCGTTCAATCCTTGAAGAGGGACCGCTTCGCCGACTCATACTGGCAGCGTCGCTGGTGGGTGAGAGAGCAGGATGCAGCAAGCCCTCTCCTAGCGTCAGGTAATCCATCCCTATCGCGGGGTAAGTTACGGTTACATGTAAACGAAACCCTGCTTTTGGAATGGCGCTTTTGGAAAAAATTAACGGGTGAGGCCGAATTCTTAACCCGCTGTTTACCATGTCGGCGAAATCTCGGATGCGCGGACCGGCTTCTCGACGTCGTCAACGTTCCTTTCATGGATCGCCGGATCGCGCGGAGGCAGCGGTGTTCAGGGAGCCGCGCCGGCACGCAGGAGCAAGACCCTGGAGGCGAGCACAATCATGGCGAACAGCTTGCCCTGGAGCGTGAAGGGCGTCGATCCGAGAACGCGCGACGCGGCGAAGGCGGCGGCGCGGAGGGCGGGCATGACGCTGGGCGAATGGCTCGACCACAAGATCCGCGTCGAGAGTGCAGAGCAGCAGCCGGCGGGAGCTTCGGCAGCGGTGCCCGAGCAGCTCGACATCGCGGCGCTTTCGGAGCGCCTCGCGCAGCTGTCGCAGGGCAAGACCGACACCGCGCCCCGCGCCGAGCCCCGCGCCCCGTCACGCTCCGAGATCGACTCGCTCATCCGCCAGGCCGCGACGGCCGAGAAGCTTACGCGCGAGACGAGCACCCGCACGGCCGGAGCCCTCGATTCCATCGCGCGCTGGATCGAGCAGGCCGAGGACCGGATGGCGTCCGGCGAACGCGCTGCCGCCGAGCGGCAGGAGCGGGCGACCAACGTCATCGCCGAGGCCATCAAGACGATGGGCGACCGGATCGTCGAGATCGAGCGCCGTGCCGGCGAGGCCCGCCCGCAGGCCAGCGAGCGCGCGCCGCGGCTGGCCTTCAGCCGCGACGGCCTCGCCGCCGCCGTCACCGACATCCGCACGCGCCAGCGCCTGCTCGACCGCGAGGAGGAAGCTCCAGCGCAGCCGATGCAGGAGCGCATCTCGGCGCTGCGCGAAGATCTGCGCGGCCTCGGCGCGAGGCTGTCGCCGGACACACGCCGCCCGGGCGGCCAGCAGCGTCCGGCCGCGCCCTTCGCCAGCGACTTCGCCCATGCCATCGAGAGCAAGATCGCGGCACTGGGCGAGCGCCTCGACAAGCTCGCCGGCAGCGACCATTTCGAACCGGTCCTGAAGCCGCTGGCCCGGCTGGAGGCGGAGGTCTCGCGGCTGTCGCGCGACCGTGCGGGCGACGACTACCATCACATCCAGCACGAGATCGCGCATCTGGCGGGCAAGATCGACGCCCTCGCCGCCGGCGGCAACGGCGCCGATCTGGCGCCGCTCGCGCGGGACATGGCCGAGCTGCGCGGCCTCGTCCTGCAGAGCGGCAACGATCAGCGCCTGGAGGAGCTCTCGCAGCAGATCGCCATGCTCGGCTTCGAGCTGGGGCGCCTGCGCGAGACCCAGCCGGACCTGCGCGAGATGCGCAACCTCTCCGCCGCCATCGAGGATGTTCGCGGCGCCGTCCTCTCCGATCATGGACGCGGCTTCGACCCGGCGCCGCTCGCGGCGCTCGCAGGCCAGATCGACAGGCTGTCGCAGAAGGTCGACGAGGCCGCGACGCAGCGGCCCGCCGATCAGCTCGACCACCGCATCGACGCCCTCCAGCAGCATATCGAACGGCTCGCCGAGCATAGCCCGGCCGCCGTCACGCGCCAGATCGAAGCGCTGGCGGAACGGATCGAGAGCATCGCGGCCTCGAGCGAGTTCGCCCGCATGGCCGAGAGCCGTCAGGCTCAGACCGATCTGAGCCCGATCGAGGACATGCTGCGCCATCTCGCCGAGAAGATCGACGAAGCCGGCACGCCCGGTGCGAAGGCGGATTCCTTCGAGGCGCTCGAGCAGCAGATCTCGGGCATCGCCGCGCGGCTCGACGAGGCCGCGGCGACGCGCACCGCCGAGAGCGGCATCGAGCGGACGCTGCAGGACCTCGTGGTGCACCTGCGTTCCATGCGCGACGAGACCGCGGCCGAGCGGGCCGCGCTGGCACAGGCGACCAGTTCGGCCGCGCCCGGAAAGGGCATCACCGAGCTGTCGAGCCTCGTCACGGGCCTGAGGGACACGCAGGTGTCCTCGGAACGCCAGACCCAGGACGCGCTCGGCGCCCTGAACCAGACGCTCGAAGCGATCATGGGCCGCCTGTCGAACCTCGAGGGCGAGCTGCTGGCCGACCGCAAGGCGCCCGCCGGACGCGCCGCGGCCGCCCGCGCTCCGGACCCTGTGATGCGCGCCGCCCCGCCGCAGCCGCGCGAGCCGCTGGCCGGCGCAGCGGCCATGCAGCGGGACCGGAGCACTTCCGGAAGCGACATGCCAGCCCGGACCGAGCCGACGCTCGGCATGCCGAACTCGGCTTTCGACTTGCCGCTCGAGCCTGGCTCGGGCCGCCCTCGTCCGGATGCCTCCGCCGGGACCGGCCAGGATGCGCAGTCGGTCCGCCAGAGCCTGATCGCCGCCGCACGCCGTTCGGCGAAGGCCGCAAGCGAGGCGGCCGCCGCGCCCACCCCGGCCGCGGAACCGTCGGCGAAGGGCCCCGGCCGGCTGCGCGAGATGATGGACAAGCGCAAGCGCCCGCTGCTTCTCGGGCTGGCCGCGCTGATCCTGGCGCTCGGAACCGCGCAGGTCGTCACCAGCACGCTGCGCAAGGGCACGAAGACCGTCAGCAACGAAAGCCCGAGCCTGGTCGCTCCCCCGGTCGCCCCGCCGGAATCTCAGCCTGCCAAGCCTGACGCCGCGCCCGAGAAGGCGCCGGCCAAGGACCAGTCCTCGGCGGCTCCCGCATCGAACGCGACCGCGGCCCAGGAGGCCGAGGTCCCTGCCGCGCCCGAATCGGCAGCTGCGCGGACCCAGGCATCGGCGCCCGAAGCGACGCCCGACGCGGCCGCCTCCCGGCCCGCCGGCGAACAGATCCAGGCCGTGACCGGCCTCGGCGACCTGCCGACCGGCCTGGGCAGCGCCGGGCTGCGCAAGGCGGCGCTCGATGGCGACGCACGCGCCGTCTACGAGCTCGCCAGCCGTGCCGCGGACGGCCCCACCGGCTCGCGCGACGCCAAGCTTGCGCTGCGCCTGTTCGAGCGTGCCGCTGTCGCCGGGCTCGCACCGGCCCAGTTCCGGCTCGGCAACATGTTCGAGAAGGGTGTCGGGGCACCGCGGGATCTCTCGCTGGCGCGGATCTGGTATCAGCGCGCCGCCGAGCGCGGCAACGCCAAGGCGATGCATAACCTCGCCGTGCTCTCGGCCGAAGGCGCCGCCGGCAAGCCCGACTACGCGACCGCGGCGACCTGGTTCGCGAAGGCGGCCGAGCTCGGCGTTCGCGACAGCCAGTACAACCTCGCCGTTCTGCTCGGCCGCGGCCTCGGCGCCCCGACCGACCTGGCGCAATCCTATGTCTGGTTCGCCGTGGCAGCCGCCCAGGGCGACGAAGACGCCGCCCGCAAGCGCGACGAGGTCGCCCAGCGCCTGAAGCCCGACGAGCTCGCCACGGCCAAGGCGCGTGCTGCCGGGTGGAAGCCGAAGGTGCTCGACGGTGCCGCCAACGAGGTGACGCCACCCGCCAAGGGCTGGGATGCGAGTCCGACGGCGACGACCGCCAAGCCCGGAAAACCGGCGCGAAGCTGATCATCCTGCCGAACCGTCATGCTTCCGACGTGTTGGCGCGGCAGGAGGAAAAATCGTTTCTCGAGGCGGGCCGGAAGCGGCCCGTCTTGCGTTTTCGACAGTTCGTTTCAACCCGGGTAGCCTGGGAACCTCGGCGAGAGCGCTCGCTCGAACGCCGTCGATGAGGGGTAGAAGTGCAGATTTACCTGCCGATCGCCGAGCTCCCGATCAGCGTGCTGATGGTGCTCGGGCTGAGCGGCGCCGTCGGGTTCATCTCAGGGCTGTTCGGCGTGGGAGGCGGCTTCCTGCTCACCCCGCTCCTGATCTTCCTCGACATTCCGCCGGCGGTCGCGGTCGCAACCGTCGCCGCGCAGGTCGCAGGCTCCTCCACCACGGGCGTGCTCACCTATCTCCGGCGCAGGGCGCTCGATCTCAAGCTGGGCAGCGTCCTGGTCTCGGGCGGCATCATCGGCACCGTGCTGGGCGTGCTGTTCTTCAACACGATGCGCCGGCTCGGCCAGCTCGAGCTCGTCATCACCCTCTCCTATGTCACGCTGTTCTCGATCATCGGCGGGCTGATGCTCTACGACGCGTTGCGGGCGATGCTGCGGGTCAGGGCCGGCAAGCCGGCCCGGCTGAAGCGGCGAGGCGGCACGCATCCCTGGTGGATGGGCCTGCCCTTCCGCCAGCGCTTTCCACGCTCCGGCCTGTATTGCAGCGTCCTGCCGATCGCGCTGCTCGCCGTCGTCATCGGCTTCATCGGCGCGGTGCTCGGCGTCGGCGGCGGCTTCATCCTGGTGCCGGCACTGATCTACTTCTTCCGCATTCCGCCAGCCGTCGTCGTCGGCACCTCACTTTTCCAGATCCTGGTGACGATGACAGGCGCCACGCTGCTGCACGCCGTCACCAACCAGTCCGTCGACATCATCCTCGCCATCCTGCTGCTGCTGGGCGGGGTGATCGGCGCGCAATTCGGCGGCCGTGCCTCCCGCAATCTCAACGTCGAATCCTTCCGGCTGCTGCTCGCCCTGCTGATCCTGTCGGTGGGGTTGCGCTTCGCGATCGAACTCTTTCTCGCGCCGAGCGAACCTTTCTCGGTCGTCGTTCCGGAGAGCGCGCGATGAAACGGATCCTGCGCAGCGCGGCCATTCTGGTTTCCCTGCTGCCCGCACTTCTGCCTGCGGCCACGGCCGGCCGTGCCGAGGGGCTGATCGCGGCGATGTCCAGCCATCAGATCCAGATCACCTCGAACTACACCGGCAGCCAGCTCACCGTCTTCGGTCTCGTCGAGCGCGACGGGCGCAGCGTCTCGCGCGGCGACCCCTACGACCTCGTCGTCACGGTGCGCGGGCCGCGCCGCATGCTGCTCGTGCGCCAGAAGGAGCGCCTGGGGCCGATCTGGATCAACAGCACGCAGCGGCGCTTCCCCGACAACCCGGTGTTCCTGTTCGTCGCGACGAACAGGCCGATCAGCGAGATGATGGGCGAAGACACCGCCCGGCGCGACCGCATCGGCCTGGTCAATGCCGAACGTGGCGCGCAAGCCTGGTTCGACGACAGCACCACGGCCCTGTTCCGGGAAAGCCTCGTCAGGATCATGCAGAACAAGGGGCTCTACGCCTATGAGGAACGAGGCGTGACCTTCCTCTCCAGCGCCCTGTTCAGCGCGCCGATCGACGTGCCGGCCACGGCCCCGACGGGCTCCTACACCGTCGATGTCGTGCTCTATGCCGGCGGCGTGCCGCTGGCGCGCCAGCAGACCAATTTCGAGGTGATCAAGACCGGTACCGAGCAGCGCCTGGCTTCCGGCGCCTACGAATGGCCCTGGCTCTACGGTCTGGTCACCGTCGTGCTGGCGCTGGTCTTCGGCTGGGGCGCCAGCGTCGTCTTCCGGCGCGACTGACGGAACGGACACTCAGCCAAGGAGCGCCGCATAGGGCAGGAACGGCTGGATGCTGCCCTGCTCGGCCCCGGCCCGGTCCGGCGCCAGCTCGACCAGCCCGTCGGATTGCACCAGCGAGACCAGGGAGCCCGCGCCTTCGCCCGGATGCTTCCGCGCCACAGGCAGCCCGTCGGAGGCGGGTTCCAGCGAAGCGCGCAGGAACTCGCGCCGCCCGGCCCTGCCGCGATGCGCGAAGCCGAGCCGGACCTGTTGCCGCGTCAGCGGCGGGCAACCGGTCCCCGCCAGCCGCGCAAGCATCGGGCGCGCCACGAAGGCAAAGGTTACGAAGACAGCGACCGGATTTCCGGGCAATCCGAGGAAGGGCGTGCCGCCGACCCGGCCGACCGCGACCGGCTTGCCCGGCTTGATCGCCACGCGCCAGAAATCGAGCGAGGCGAGCGCCGACCTGACGTGATCTTCCTCGCCGACCGAGACCCCGCCCGAGGTGATGACCAGGTCGCAGTCGGCGGCCGCTTCGGCGAGCTGCGCGGCAACGCGGTCGCGGTCGTCCCGCAGGATACCGAGATCGACGGTTTCGGCGCCGGAGCGTGCGAGCAGCGCCCGCAGCATCGCCCTGTTCGCGTCGTAGATCCCGGCCGGCGGCAGGGGGGCGCCCGGCTCGGTCAGTTCATCGCCGGTCGAGAACAGCGCCACGCGCGGGCGCCGGCGCACCACCACGTGATCGCGCCCGAGCGCTGCCAGCAGGCCGAGATCCTGCGGCCGCAGACGATGACCGGGCGCGAACAGGCTGTCCCCCGGCGCGACATCCTCGCCAGCCGGCCGCAGATTGTCGCCCCGTCGCAAGCCCGGCGGCAGCACGACGGCGTCGCCGTCGTCGCCGACATCCTCCTGCATGACCACCGTGTCGGCGCCAAGCGGCATCGCGGCACCGGTGAAGATGCGCAAGACGCCGGGCGCGGCCAGGGTTCCCGGCGCCTCGCCCGCCGCCGTCCGGCCTAGAACCGGCAGGCGGGTTGCGGCTCCCGTGGCGAGATCGTCGAACCGCAGTGCGTAGCCGTCGACCGCCGAATTGGCGAAGGGCGGCAGCGGCAGACCCGCCCGGATCTCCTCGGCGAGGACACGGCCATCGGCCTGCGACAAGGGCAAGCTGCGGGTGCCGGCGACCGGAGCGACCAGGGCAGCCGCCCGCGCGCCGGCTTCCTCGACCGGCATCAGGGCATCGGCGGGTTCCGTGCCGCTCAGGCGCACCACGGCGAATCCTGCTGCGTTACGCCACCCATCGTCATCGGAAACCGTCTCTCCCAGGGCTGGCGGCGGCTGCCGCGGCGCTCCCGTTTGTTCCCCGCCGGAGATGCATGGTCAAGCCGCGGCAACGCGCCGGTTGCCCCGGCGGGAAATGCCATCATATGAAGCATGGCGATGCGAACCACCCCGGCGGGCGCGACCATGGACACGATTGCGCTCGATCTGCGCGGCCTCAAATGCCCCCTGCCCGTGTTGCGCGTCCGCAAGGCGCTCGGCGCGGCGACCGCCGGCAGCGTTCTCGTCGTGCAATGCACCGACCCGATGGCGGCGATCGACCTGCCGAACCTGGTGCGCGAGACGGGAGACCTGATCGAGCGGCAACCCGGCGAAGGGCGCACGCTGGTCTTCCATATCCGCAAGGCGGCCTGAGGCTGCCGCGCAAGCAACGGAGTCTATCGAGGTGAGCCTTTCCCAAGCCGACATCCTGCGGGCGCTTGAACTGGTGAAGCTGCCGGCGAGCGGGCAGTCTCTCGCCGCATCGGGCCGGGTCGCCGACATCCTGATCGACGGCGGCAAGGTGATTTTCGCGATCGGCATCGACGCGACGGAGGCGAATGCGATGGAGCCGGTGCGCAAGGCGGCGGAAAGCGCGGTCGGCGGTCTTCCCGGAGTGACCCAGGTGCTGGTGGGCCTCACCGCCGACAAGGCACCGCCTTCGGCCGGGATGCAGGCCCGCCAGCAGGCGCATCGCCCCGGCCCCGGCGGCGCACCACCGAAGCCCGCCGGCGTGCCGGGCGTGAAGCAGATCATCGCGGTCGCGAGCGGCAAGGGCGGCGTCGGCAAGTCGACCACCGCCGCCAACCTCGCCGTCGCCCTGTCGACGCTCGGCCTCAGGGTGGGCGTGCTCGATTCCGACATCTACGGTCCCTCGATGCCCAAGATCTTCGGCATCACCGGCAAGCCGCAGATCGTTTCCGGCCGCACGCTCGCGCCGCTGGAGGCCTATGGGCTGAAGGTGATGTCGATCGGCTTCCTCGTCGACGAGGAGACGCCGATGATCTGGCGGGGGCCGATGGTGATCTCGGCGATCACCCAGATGCTGCGCGAAGTCGCCTGGGGTGAGCTCGACGTGCTCGTCGTCGACATGCCGCCAGGGACCGGCGACGCGCAGCTCACCATGGCCCAGCAGGTGCCGCTCGCCGGCGCCGTGATCGTCTCGACGCCACAGGATCTCGCCCTGCTCGACGCGCGCCGGGGCGTAGCGATGTTCAGGAAGGTCGCGGTGCCGATCCTCGGCCTGGTCGAGAACATGAGCTATTTCGTCTGCCCGGAATGCGGGCACCGTTCCGACATCTTCGCCCATGGCGGCGCTCGGCACGAGGCGGAGCGGCTCGGCGTCCCCTTCCTCGGCGAGATTCCGCTCGCCATGCCGATCCGGGAAACCTCCGACGGCGGGCGCCCGATCGTCGCCAGCGATCCGCAAAGTGCCCATGCCAAAGCCTACGTCGCCCTGGCGCGGCAGGTTCAGGCGGCGCTCGGCGGCGCCGTGAGGGCGGCACCGCGCATCGTCATCGAATAGCCTGCCGCACACTATCGCGACGGCTTGACGCCATCGCGGTATTGTTCTCTATATGTTCCCATCAATTCAGGATGGAGGGCAAGCGATGGCCGTGTTTCCCGCCCGGCACATCAGCGTCGGCATCGCCCGCCCGGCGCAGGAGGTCTACGACTTCCTCTCCGACCCCGCTCATTTCCCGCAATGGGCAGCAGGGCTCGGCCACAGCTTCGAGCATGTCGAGGGCATGACATGGCGGGCGGAGACGCCGATGGGGCGGATGCGGGTGCTGTTCAGCGAGCCGAACCGTCACGGCGTGCTCGACCATGCCGTCATCCCCGAGGACGGGCCGGCGATGCACAACCCGATGCGTGTCGTCGCCAATGGCGATGGAGCCGAGGTCATCTTCACCCTGTTCCAGCGGCCGGGCATGTCCGGCGACGAGATGGCGGCGGATGCGGGGATGGTCGCGCGCGACCTCGCAGCATTGAAGATCCTGCTGGAGGGCGGACGCGCGTAGAGCATCGGACCGAAAAGTCGAATCCGCCTTTCGGAAGAAAGCGCTGCTCGAGCCCTGAACTGGATCATCGTTATGGCGTCCGATCAGACGCGCGACGCTCTAGCGCGGGCTCCGGATCAGCCGCTCGGCTTCGGCCAGATCGGCGGGGGTATTGATGTTGAAGAAGGGGTCGAGAGGCTCCGTCGGCCATTCGGCGACGGCGACGCCATGCCGCCCGGCCCATTGGCCGAGCCGCCGTTCCCCGGCCGACAGGGCGGCGCGCAGATCCTCCCGCAAGGCAACCGGCCATAGGCCGATGGCGTGATGTCGCCGTCCGCCCGAGGTGGCGCAGGCGATCGGCGTGCCGGCGGCAGCGCGGGCCGCATGCAGGCGCTCGACGAGATCATCTGGAACGAAGGGCGTATCGGCGGCCACGCTGACGAGGCTGTCCTCGCCGGGCCGTTCGGCGGCAAGCCAGTCCAGCCCCGCGAGAATGCCGGCAAGCGGGCCGGCGAAGCCCGCCAGGGTGTCCGCCACCACGGGCAGCCGGTACGCGGCGAAGCGGGCCGGATCGCCATTGGCATTGAGCAGAAGCCGGCCGCACTGCCCCCGCAGCCGCTCGACCACATGCGCAAGGATCGGCCTGCCGGCGAGCATGTGCAGGGGCTTGTCGCCGCCGCCCATGCGGCGGGCAAGGCCGCCGGCGAGGATCAGCCCCGTCACCGGGCGAGACGGAGAGCCGCTCATGCAGGTGCCAGGGGCGGCATCATCGCCCGGCTCAGGCCGCGAGCCGAACCACATCGGTGGCCCAGCGCTCGACAGCCGGCAGATCGGCAGACAATGCAACCCAATCCTCGCCGGCGAAGGCACGCCAGGCGGGCAGGACATCGCGGCGGACGGCGAGCAGCACCGGCAGCCCCGCCATCACCGCCCGCGCGATCTCGTCGCGCAGCCCTTCGCCGAGGGCCTCCTGCTTGCCGAACTTGTTGACGATGACGAGGTCGACCCGCTCCGCCAAGGCGCCGGAGAAGGCAACGGCTGCGGCAGCCAACCCGGCCGGATCGAGCCGGCAGCCCTGGGCCAAGGCACCGAGATCCTGGCTGATCGGGAAGCGCCTGCCGTCGGCGAGGTCCTCCAGCGACATCGCCATGCAGCGATCGGCGCACGCCGCGTCATTGTGCTGGATGACGCCGCCGAGCCTCAGGCCACCACGGCGCAACCGGGCGACGACGGCCTGCATGAAGGCGTCGATCCCGAAGTCGCTCTCGTAGGGGATGGCGGCCAGACGGGTCATGGCCGTTTCATCTCACGAAGTTGCCGCCCGCGCCAGAGATCCCGGTGGCGATGCGGTCTGGGCGAGAAGCCGGAGAAGTGTTGCGCCGCACCTACAGCCGGGCCGAGCGTCTCTCGCTAGGGTGGTGACGGCTCAATCCGGGCGGCCGGGCTGGCCGAAGGCCTGTGACCCGACCGGAACGCATGAACCGACCCTCTTCCCAGACCCAGCTCGACCCAGCGGCCGATGCCGCGCGGCTGCTGCGCCGCATCGGCTTTGCGACGCTCGCTCTCGTCCTGCCGCTGGCCGCGCTGGTCTCGCGCCGCGCTGCCGTGGTGCTGGTGCCGATCGGCATCGCGCTGCTGATCATCGCGGCGCTGGTGGAAGACCCCGGTCAGTTCCTTGCCGGCCTCAAGGCGGCCCTGCTCAGCCGGCCCGGGCTGATCCTGATCGCGTTGATCGCCTGGTCCGTGCTGTCGCTGGTCTGGAGTCCCTATCCCGGCGCTGCCGCGGAGAAGGCCGGCAATCTCGCCCTCGCCGTGACCCTCGGCTTCGTCGGGCTCTCGGCGCTGCCGGAGCGGATGCGCGCCTCGAATCTCAATCTTGCTGCGCTCGGCACCGGCATTGCCGGGATCTTCGCGCTCGGCCTCATCATCGTGGCGGCGCTGCGTCATGCCGAGGCGCCGCAGGGAGCCGTCGAACGCGGCGTCTCGATCATCCTGATCATGGCCTGGCCGGCACTGGCCTGGCTTCTGTCGCGAGAGCGGGGAATGACCGCGCTCGGCCTCGCCCTGATCGTGGGGCTGCTCGCGCTGACCCGTTTCGAGGACGGGGAGACCGTGGCGATGATCTTCGGTGCCGTTGCGTTCGGTGCCGTCACCGCCGGGCGGGACGCGGCGACCAAGGCGGTCGCGACGATCGTCGCCGGGCTGATGCTGTTCGCGCCGGTTCTGCCCTTCCTGCTGGCGCCGCTCGTCGCGCTGCTGCCCGACAACAGCGGCGATTTCGCGCAGATGCTGTCGATCTGGGCGGACGTCATCCGGCAATCGCCGGTCGAGCTCATCACCGGCCATGGCCTGGACACCGTGCTGCGCGGCCAGATGACCGGGGTGCTGCCGCAGCCCGCGCCGGCCACGCTGCTGTTCGAGACCTGGTACGAGCTAGGCCTGGTCGGCGCCGCGACGGCCGCGACCTGCCTGTATTTCGCCATCCGTGCCGCCGGACGGATGCCCGGCGCCCTCTCGGCCGGCGGCGTGGCCGCCTTCACCACCGCCTTCGCGCTCGGCACGTTCGGCTTCGCGCCCCTCCTGCCGTGGTGGCTGATGACGCTGACGGCCGTGGTGCTGATGTTCGGCGCGATCGCGCGCGGGCAATACCGGACCGACCGCCCGGCCGTGCCCCTGCCGATGCGGGCGGCAAACCATACGCGCCCCAAGGCGGGCGGCCCGCCGGCCGCTTCCTAGATCGTCGCGCCTCCTGTCGGATGCGATAAACGAGGACCTAGCGCGCCGGCGCTGCGACGAGCTTGAATTTCGGCATGTTGGAGACGTCGACGGGGATGTCGTAGGCGTCCTTCATCGCGTAGCTGAGCATCTGGTGATACAGCGGCAGATAGATCTGCTCGCCGCGCAGCTTCTGCCAGAGCCTGGCGATCAGGGCGTCGCGCCGGCCATGATCGATCTCGCTGGAGATTTCGCCGATCAGGGCGTCGGTGCGGGGATCGGCGTAGCCCGTCGCGTTATAGGCGCCACGCCGCCCGTCACGACTGTGATAGAGCGACGAGAACACATGCTCGCTGTCATAGGTCGGAGCGCCCCAGCCCGCGAGGAAGAGATCGGGGCCAGGCGTCTGCGCGAGCGCCTTCGACTGCGCCGCCTGGGACTGGGACACGAGGGTGACGCGGATTCCGATCCGCCCGAACATCGAGACCAGCGCGCGACAGGTCTCCTCGCCATAGACGTACCGGTCATTCGGGCAGTAGAGCGTCGTCGAAAAGCCCTGCGGATAACCGGCCTCGGCGAGCAACTGCCTCGCCTGCCCCGGCGCGAAGGGCGGCGGCGTATCGAGCTCGCGGCTCCAGCCGTTGACGAAAGGCGGGATGATGATGCCGCTCGGCAGGGCCTCCCCGCGCATGACGACGCGCTGCAGATGGTCGCGGTCGATGGCGATGTTCATGGCACGCCGCACGCGGAGATCGGCAAAGGGGTTGCGCCCGCCGGCCCGCGTGCCCCGCGGCGCAGACGAGCCTATGTCGAAGCCCAGAAAGATCGTCCGGTTCTCGACACCCGACGTCACGGTCAGACCGGGCTGGGCACGCAGGCGCGGCAGATCCTGGATCGGCACATCCTGGAGGAAGTCGATCGCACCGGAGAGCAACGCGGCGACACGGGCGCCGGGCTGCGGAATCGGCCGGTAGATCAAGGTCCCGATGCCGAGGGCGACGTGCCGCCGGTTCCAGTAGTTTTCGTTGCGCCTGAGCTCGGTCATGACCTGCGGCTGGCGCGAAACCAGCGCGAAGGGCCCGGTGCCGTTCGCGTGCTCATGGGCAAAATTGGCCTCGGAGGCCGCATCGCCGGGGATGAGCACCGCTCCGTTCCGCTCGGCCCAGGCCTTGCTCATGATGGCGATGGCCTGGGTGTTATCGATGAACCCCGGGCTCGGGCCCCGCGTCCTGATGCGGATCGTGAGGTCGTCAAGCTTCTCGATCGAGACGACCGAGGCGAGATAGTCGCGGAAGCCGGAGTTCGGCGCCATCGCGCGACGATAGGAAAAGACGACATCGTCGGCCGAGAACCGGCTGCCATCCTGGAAGAAGACGTCGTCGCGCAGCTTGAATTCCCAGACGGCCGGGTCTTCGAGCAGCATCCGCCAGGAGACGGCGAGCAGCGGCTGCAGCCGCCCCGCCCGGTCGCGCTCGGTCAGTGCCTCGTAGATGTTCTGGAGAAGGGCGACCGTCGGCCCCTCGTTGGCGACATGCGGGTCGAGCGTCAAAGCGTCGCTGGAGCGCGCCCAGACAAACGCCTCCGCCGCAGCCGGCAAGAGCACCAGCAGCAATCCAAGCAGCAGGGCTGCCAGCCTGCGCGGCATTCCTTTGTCCTCCCCCCTCGCAGTCCAGGTAACCGGGCGACGACCCTCCCGCGCCGCCGCCCGCGGCCTTCAGCGCGACAGCTCGGCGATCAGGCTGCGCACAAAACGCGTGCCGGCCTCCAGTTGCTCGACGGCGAGGAACTCGTCCGGCTGATGCGCCTGGGCGATATCGCCCGGGCCGCAGACCACCGTCGACCAGCCGGCCTGCTGGAACAAGCCCCCCTCCGTACCATAGGCCACGACGTGCCGGCCATTATCTCCCGTCAGCCGGCGGCAGAGCGCCTCGGCCGCCCCATCGGCTTCCGGCCCCATGGCGGCGGTTTCGGACGTGACCTCGATCGTGATGCCGCTCTGGGGCGCGATCGCCTGCATCTCCGCCTCGAGCTCCGCGGCCCTGGCCCGGTAGCGGGCGAGGTAGTCGTCCAGCTGCTCACCGGGAATGCCGCGCACCTCGTGAGCGAAGCTGCAGCGTTCGGCCGTGATATTGACGGCAGAGCCGCCCTCGATCTCGCCGACATGGAGCGTCGAATAGGGCGGCTCGAACAGGTTGTCGGCCGAAGCGCGCGCCTTGTTCTCGGCCATCGTCGCCGTGTGCCAGTGGACGAGCTCGCCCGCGATCATGACAGCCGGGACCCCGATATCGACGCGGCTGGAATGCACCGCGTAGCCGCGCACCGTCGTACGCATGCGCAGGACGCCCTTGTGGCCGGTCACCACCTTCATCATCGAGGGCTCGCCGACGATCACCGCCGAAGGCTTCAGCCCCTCGTCCCGGAGCGCTGCGATCAGCACGCGAGCGCCGCGGCAGCCGACCTCCTCGTCATAGGACAGCGCGAGGTGGATCGGCCGCTTCAGCGGCGCGGCCAGCATCTCGGGCACCAGGGCAAGGGCGATCGCGTCGAAGCCCTTCATGTCGCAGGCACCGCGCCCGTAGAGCCGGCCGTCCCTCTCGGTCAGGGTCCAGGGGTCGGATGTCCAGTTCTGCCCGGCGACGGGCACGACATCGGTATGGCCGGACAGGACGATTCCGCCGTCGCGCTGCGGACCGACCGTCGCGAACAGATTGGCCTTCTGGCCGTCCGGGCTGGGGACGAGCCGGCTTTCGACGCCGAGGGAGGCGAGATGGTCCCGGCAGAAATGGATCAGCTCGAGATTGCTGCGTTGCGATTCCGTATTGAACGAAACCAGCTTGGCCAGCATCTCTTTCGGCGTCATCGTCACGGCTCTTCTCCCTCGGAACGCCTCGGCGCCCGGCCTCGCGGCAGTTCCGTCCACAGTGCGGAGCCCCGCCACAGGCAGGTTCCGTGCCGGCAAGCTAGAGCTTGACCCTCACCATCGACAACCCCGCAGGCGGACAATGCTTGACGCCGAGGGGCCCGGCACGTTCTCGTGCCGGCATCGGCCAACGCGCCACAGACAGGACAAGCACCAAGATGGATTTCGACGTCACGCTCGCGGATGTGCAGGCTGCCGCGACCCGCATCGCCGGCAAGGTGCGCCGCACGCCGACCTTCCACAGCGCCGGTCTCTCGGCCCGCCTCGGCGTCGAGACCTGGGTGAAGGTCGAGAGCCTGCAGCTCGGTGGCTCCTTCAAGGTGCGCGGCTGCACCAACAAGCTGATGGGCTTGAGCGAGGCCGAGCTGAAACGTGGCGTCGTCACGGTTTCGGGCGGGAACCATGCGATCGCCCTGTCGCTCGTCGCCCGTTCGATGGGCGCGCGGGCCCTCGTCCTGATGGCAAAGGCGACACCGACGCTCAACATCGAACTGACGCGACAGGCCGGCGGCGAGGTTGAGCTCTGCGAGGATTCCATCGCGGCCTTCGCGAGGGCCGAGGACTATGCCGCCCAGGGCATGGTCCATGTCCACTCCTACGACGACCCGGCGATCATCGCCGGCCACGGCACGCTGGGCCTCGAAATTGCGAGCGACGCCGGCGGGCGCATCGACCACGTCTTCATCTCGATCGGCGGCGGCGGCTTCGCCGCCGGCGTCGGCGCGGCCCTGAAGGGGCTCGACCCGGCAATCCGGCTGCATGGCGTCGAGACCGAAGGCGCGACGACCATGACGCAGGCGCTGGAAGCCGGAAAGCCGGTGCCGATCCGCCCGACCTCGATCGCGCGCACGCTAGGCGCTCCTTTCGCGACCGAGCGGACCATGGCCGCGGCCCGCCAGTTCCTCGAGGAGATCGTCCAGGTGCCCGATGCCGAGGCCGTGCGCGAGCTGCTCTGGGTCCTCCAGAACGGGCGGGTCCTGCTGGAGCCGGCGGCCAGTTGCGTCGTCGCCGCGGCACTCCGACGCAAGGAGAGCTTCCGGCCCGGCGAGCGGATCTGCCTCGTGCTATGCGGATCGAACGTGGCGCTCGAGGACATCGCGCGCTGGCGCGCCGAATTCGGGATCTGACGAGACCGGATCAGCGATTGTTGCGGGCCAGCCTCGTGTAACGGCTGTGCTTGCGGGCCGCGGCGTAGCGGCTGCGCTTGTAGCCATGCCAGGATGCCTCGCGCGCGCCGACATCGGCATGGACGAGGCCGTTCGAATAGGTGCCGACCCCGCCGACGCTCGCCAGCGAGCGGGCGGCGGCAGCGGCCTTGCGCGACGAGGTCGCGAGCGGCCGGAAGTCGATGGCGCGTCCCAGATAGTGCTGCGAATGCCGGGCATGGCGGCCTCCGCAGGTCGAGGTGATCTGGATGGGACCGATCTTGGCGACGAGCTCGGTGATCATCGCGCGCGCTTCGGGCTTGAGGCAGCCGAGACCCTTGACCTGCGGCTGGAAGGAAATTTTCTGGATCGGTTCGTCTGCCAGGGCGGCAGCAGGCAAGAATGCGGACAGGCACGCAAGCAACATCAATCGACGCATAATCAACCAAACATGATGGGGAGAGTGAGAAAGGTCAGATCGGCAATGGCGAACGATCTGAGCGGAGAGGCCGCCTCGCTATTGGCTGTAAGAGGCCAAATCATGGCTAAGCCGAATTTTGGTTGTTTTACTGCCCCAGGGACATTCGGTGAGTGACCGTTCATGACTGGGGCAGTGCCTCTCGCAGCGCCGCCATTCCCCCAATGCCCATCCCCCGCGCGCATGCCGGCTTGGACAGGCGGCCGGCTGCTGGGCTAGCTTGCGCCACGGCACCCGCTTTCTGCGCGGTCGCTCAAAGCCATCTCAGAGGACACGATGCCCAAGACCGACATCATCGCGGCGCTGACCCCCGAAATCACCGCGATCCGCCGCGACATCCACCGTCACCCCGAGCTGATGTACGAAGAGCGCCGGACCGCCGGCCTCGTCGCCGAAAAGCTCAAGGAATGGGGCGTCGACGAGGTTGTCACCGGCCTCGGCCAGACCGGCGTCGTCGGCGTGATCAAGGGCAAGGGCCAGGGCTCCGGCAAGGTCATCGCGATGCGCGCCGACATGGATGCGCTGCCGATCCATGAGGAGACCAATCTCGAGCATCGCTCGACCGTGCCGGGCAAGATGCACGCCTGCGGCCATGACGGCCACACCGCCATGCTGCTCGGCGCCGCCCGATACCTGACGCAGACCCGCGACTTCGACGGCACCGCCGTGCTGATCTTCCAGCCCGCCGAGGAGGGCGGCGCCGGCGCCAAGGCGATGATCGACGACGGGCTGATCTCGCGCTTCGGCATCCAGGAAGTCTACGGCATGCACAACAAGCCGGGCGTGCCGGTCGGCAAGTTCGAGATCGCCAAGGGGCCGGCGATGGCCGCCGCCGACCGCATCCACATCAAGATCGAAGGCCTGGGCGGGCACGCGGCCGCGCCGCACCGCGTCAACGACCCGATCGTCGCCTCCTGCGCCCTGGTCAGCGCCCTGCAGACGGTGGCCTCGCGCAATGCCGACCCGCTGGAATCGATCGTCGTCTCGGTCACCGCGCTCAATGCCGGCGAGGCCTTCAACGTCATCCCGCAGACGGCGGAGATCAAGGGCTCGGTGCGGACGCTGACGCCGCAGACGCGCGAGCTCGCGCAGAAGCGCATCACCGAGATCGTCGACGGCGTGATGAAGGCCTTCGGGATGAAGTACGAGCTGGAATACCATCTCGGCTATCCCGTGACCTTCAACCATCACGGCCAGACCGATTTCGTCACCAGCGTCGCCAAGGAGGTGTTCGGCTCCGATGCGATCACCACCGATGTTCCGCCGACCATGGGCTCGGAGGATTTCTCCTTCATGCTGGAGGAGCGCCCCGGCGCCTTCATCAATATCGGCAACGGCGACTCGGCCGGCCTGCACCACCCCGCCTACGAGTTCAACGACAAGGCGATTCCGGTCGGCGTGAACTACTGGGCGAGCCTGATCGAAATCTCGATGCCGCAGCGCGGCTGACCCTGCGACGGCGATGAGCGACATCGATTGCCTGGTGATCGGGGCCGGCGTCGTCGGCCTCGCGGTGGCCCGCGAGCTGGCGCTCGCCGGCCGTGAGGTCGTCATCGCCGAGGCTGCCGAGGGCATCGGCACCCAGACCTCGGCGCGCAATTCCGAGGTCATCCATGCCGGGATCTACTATCCGCCCGGCTCGCTGAAAGCCCGCGTCTGCGTGGAAGGACGCAGGAAGCTCTACGCGTATCTCGAAGAGCGCGGCCTGCCGCACAAGGGCTGCGGCAAGCTGATCGTCGCCACCTCGGAGGCCCAGAAGCCGGCGCTGGAGACGATCATGGCGCGGGCCAAGGCCTCCGGCGTGGACTCCTTGCGCTGGCTCTCCGGCGCCGAGGCCAGGGCGATGGAGCCGGAGGTGCGCTGCGAGATCGCCCTGCTCTCGCCCGAGACCGGCGTGGTCGACAGCCATGCGCTGATGCTCTCGCTGCTCGGCGAATGCGAGGCGGCCGGTGGCGCGCTGGCGCTCAACACGCCGATCACCGGCTGGCGGCGCGAGGCGGAGGGCTTCAGCGTCGATTTCGGCGGAGACGAACCTGCGACCTACACGGTCCGCACGGTGATCAATTCGGCGGGCCACGGCGCGCCGAAGCTGCTCGGCCTGCTCGACGGCTTTCCGCCGGCGCATGTGCCGGTGCAGCACTATGCCAAGGGCAACTACTTCGCCCTGATCGGCAAGCAACCCTTCACGCACCTGGTCTATCCGGTGCCGGAGGCGGCGGGGCTCGGCATCCACGCGACCATCGACATGGGCGGGCGGGTCAAGTTCGGCCCGGATGTCGAATGGGTGGAGAGCGATCAGGATTTGATCGTCGATCCGGCGCGCGGCGACAGGTTCTATGCCGCGATCCGGACCTATTGGCCGGCGCTGCCCGACGGGGCGCTTGTCGCGGACTATGCCGGCATCCGGCCCAAGCTGCACGGACCGACCGAGCCGATGCCGGATTTCCGCATCGACGGGCCGGAGGTCCATGGCGTGCCGGAGCTGGTCAATCTGCTCGGCATCGAGAGCCCGGGGCTGACCAGCTCGCTGGCGATCGCCGAGATGGTGCGGGACAAGCTGGCGGGCTGACCGGCGTCAGCTCCGCGCCTTCGCAAACGCTTCCCTGGCCTCGCGCGCGAGCGTGGTGATGCGGTTCCAGTCGCCCGAGGCGATGGCATCGGGCGGGACCAGCCAGGAGCCGCCGACGCAGATCACCTGCGGCAAGGCGAGATAGTCGGCGAGGTTCTTCAGGCCGACGCCGCCGGTCGGGCAGAAGCTCATCTGCGGGAAGGGGCCGGAGAGCGCCTTCAGCGCCGGCGGGCCACCGGCCTGCTCCGCCGGGAAGAACTTCGCGGTGACGCGGCCGGCCGCGACGGCGCGCATGCAATCCGAAGCCGTGGCGACGCCTGGCAGCCAGGGCAGCCCGGCCTTGCGCAGGGCCTCGTCGACAGCCTCGCTGAAACCGGGGCTGACGACGGCCTGGGCGCCGGCATCCTTGACCTGCGAGACCTGCGCCGGGGTGACGACCGTGCCGGCGACCGGCAGCGCCTTCGGAACCGATTTCGCGATGGCCGCAAGCGCCTCCACCGCGGCGGGACGGCGCAGCGTCACCTCGACGACATCGATGCCGCCGGCCACGAGCGCATGGGCGAGATCGACGGCGCGCGCGGCATCTTCGATCACGACGACGGGGATGACTCCGCAGCTCTTCAAGCGGGCAATCGCGGCAGCTTCGTCCATGATCTCGTCTTTCAATCGATTTGCAGGCGGCGGATGGGCTCTACTCCTTCGCCCAATAGACGTCGAGCCCCCGTTCGCGGCCGAGCAGCATGTCGACGGGCAACGGCGCAGTGCGGGCATCGGCCTCCTTCAGCACCGCCTCCTTGGCTGCGCCGGAGACGAGCAGGCTCACCCAGCCGGCCGCGACCAGGCGCTTGGGCGAGAGCGAGAGCCGTGGCGGCAGGCCCGGCGGCCGCGCCACCACGATGCCGCTGTCGGGCATGGCATTGAAGACCGCCTCCGCTCCCGGGAAGAGCGAGGCGACATGTCCATCCGCTCCCATTCCGCTGACGACCAGGTCGAGCGGCGGCAATTCGGCAAGCTCCGCGCAGAGCTGCGCCGCGGCGGCCTCGATATCGCTGCCATGACCGTGGAAGGAGAGGAAGCGGACCCGGCCCTGTGCCAGCGGCGCGAATTGCGCGCGCAGCATGCGCTCGTTGGACGCGGCATCGTCGGCCGCCACGAAGCGCTCGTCGGTCGGCAGCAGCGTGACCTTCTCCCAGGGCAGCTCCTGCCGGCCGAGCGCGGCCAGGAAAAGCGCCGGGGTGGTGCCCCCCGGCACCGCCAGCGAGGCATGCCCCTGCTCTGCGAGGACCTCCTTCAACCGGATCGCGACGGCTTCCGCCAGCGCCTCGGACGCATCGGCGAGGATCGCGAAGCGATGCCAGGCCATGATTCCGGCCGTCATCAGACCAGGTCCGGATCGGCCCAGGATCGGCCCTCGCGCTCGATCAGGCCGATCGCCTGCGACGGCCCCCAGGAGCCGGCGGCATAGCGATGGGGATGCGGCGTATAGTCCTGCCAGCCGGCGATGATCGGATCGACCCAGCTCCAGGCCTGCTCGACCTCGTCGCGATGCATGAACAGCGTCTGGTCGCCGCGGATGACATCGGTCAGCAGGCGCTCATAGGCGTCGGGCGTGCGCTCGTCGAAGGCGGTCGAATAGCGCAGGTCGAGCTGGCGCGGCACGATCTTGAGCCGGCCCGAGCCCGGCACCTTCATCATCAGCTGCAGTTGCACGCCGTCGTTCGGCTGCAGGCGGATGAAGAGGCGGTTGGCGTCGAGCCGGTCGCAGGTGCCGTTGCCGAAGATCGAATGCGGCACCGGCTTGAAGGTGACGACGATCTCGGAATAGCGCTGCGCCATGCGTTTTCCCGTGCGCAGATAGATCGGGACACCGGCCCAGCGCCAGCTGTCGAGTTCGCAGCGGATGGCGACGAAGGTCTCGGTGTTGGAGGCGTGGCCGAGCTCCTCGGCATAGCCCTTGACGCGCTGGCCGTCGATCTGGCCCGGACCGTACTGGCCACGCACGGTGTAGCGCTGCACGTCCGGCCCGACGATGGGGCGCAACGCCTTCAGCACCTTGATCTTCTCGTCGCGGACGGCCCCGGCCTCGAGCATGTTCGGCGGCTCGATGGCGAAGAGCGTGAGCAATTGCATCAGATGGTTCTGAACCATGTCGCGCATATGCCCGGCCTTGTCGTAGTAGCCGGCGCGCTGCTCGAGCCCCACCGTCTCGGCAACGGTGATCTGGACATGGTCGATGTCGCGGCTCGACCAGGAGCGCTCGAACAGCGTGTTGGCGAAGCGCAGCACGAGCAGGTTCTGGACCGTCTCCTTGCCGAGATAGTGATCGATCCGGTAGGTGCGGCTCTCCGGCAGGATGCGCGCCACTGCATCGTTGATCTGCCGCGCGGAGGCGAGGTCGCGCCCCAACGGCTTCTCCAGAATGACGCGCGAGGTCGGCGTCAGGATATGGGCTTTGGCGAGGTTCTCGCAGATCGGGATGAAGAGGTCCGGCGGCGTCGAGAGATAGAACGAGCGCACCCGGTCCGAATCACCCAGCGCCTGCTTCAGCGCCTTGTAGGTCTCGGGCTGCAGCGCATCGAGCAGGACCATCGTCAGGCGGCGGAGGAAGGAGGCGACGTCGTCCTTGGGGATGCCCTCCTCGTTCAGGCGCTTGGCGATCTCCTTCGGCAGCGCCTCGATATCCTCGGTCTTGCGGACGATTGCGAGAATTCGGCTCTCCGGCGGCAGAACGCCCTCGCGATTGCGCTGGCCGAGCGCCGGAAACAGCTTGCGCATGGCGAGATCGCCGCCGGCGCCGAAAATCACCAGATCAAAAGGCGGGACCGGCGTGCGCTCGGGAATGGTCTCGGGGCGCAACTCCTGATCGGCAATGGCATCCATGACGCTCGACACTCCATACGGCTGACCGGCCCCGGTTAGCCGATCGCTGCGACCAGAGTGAGACGGTTCGGACCGCTTGCAAAGAGGAAACAGCGGGCGGCCGCCATGCTGCCCGGCCGGCAGGCCGCAGCGCGAGGGCGCACCGCTCCTGCGCAGATCTTGGGCAGAATGCCGCCAAGGTGCCCCGCCGCCGTGCAGGTCGGCGCTTGCGCACGGCCCGGGCCCGGCTAACCTGACCGTGCAGCGGCACAGCCGCGGAACGACGAACGGGGACCGGGTCTTGGCCATCATCGCCGCGCTGAACCACGTCACCCACTACCGATACGACCGCCCGGTCACGCTCGGGCCGCAGATCATCCGGCTGCGGCCGGCGCCGCATTGCCGGGCGGCGATCAAGAGCTATTCGCTGAAGGTGACGCCGGCACAGCATTTCGTGAACTGGCAGCAGGATCCCGCCGGGAACTGGCTGGCGCGGTTCGTCTTTCCCGAGCCCGTCCGGGAATTCCGCATCGAGGTCGACGTCGTCACCGAATTGTCTGTGATCAATCCCTTCGACTTCTTCGTCGAGACCGAGGCCGAAACCTTTCCCTTCGCCTACGGCCAGGATTTGCGCGACGAACTCGCGCCCTATCTGGTGACCGAACCTGCCGGCCCGTCGCTTGCCGCCTTCCTGGCGGAACTGCCGCAGGGACCGGCCAATACGGTCAACTTCATCGTCGATCTCAACGCCCGGCTGCAGCGCATGATCGCGTACGGGATCCGCATGGAGCCGGGCGTGCAGGATCCGGAGCACACGCTGCGGGTCCGCTCGGGCTCCTGCCGCGACACGAGCTGGCTGCTGGTCCAGGCGCTCAGGCATCTGGGCCTCGCGGCACGCTTCGTCTCCGGCTACCTCGTCCAGATGAAGGCGGATATCGATCCGATCGAGGGGCCCCGCGGAACGGACAAGGATTTCACCGACCTGCATGCCTGGGCCGAGGCCTATATCCCCGGAGCGGGCTGGATCGGCCTCGATCCGACCTCGGGCCTGCTGACCGGCGAGGGCCATCTGCCGCTGGCAGCGACAGCGCATTACCGTTCGGCCGCCCCGGTCTCGGGTGTCGCGAGCTACGCCGAGACGACCTTCGACTTCCACATGAGCGTGGCTCGACTGCACGAGGTGCCGCGCATCACCCTGCCCTTCTCTGAGGAATCCTGGCAGGCGCTCGACGCGCTGGGTGAGCAGGTCGAGGCCGATCTCAAGGCGCAGGACGTGCGGCTCACCATGGGCGGCGAGCCGACCTTCGTCTCGATCGACGATCAGACCGGGGCGGAATGGAACATCGCGGCGGTCGGGCCGACCAAGCGCGAGCGCGCCGATACGCTGATCCGGCGCCTGCGCGACCGCTTCGCACCGGGCGGGATGCTGCATTACGGCCAGGGCAAATGGTATCCGGGCGAAAGCCTGCCGCGTTGGGCCTTCGCGCTGTACTGGCGCCGCGACGGCGAGCCGATCTGGCGCAACGCCGCGCTGATCGCCCGGGAGCCGGGAGCCGTGACCGGCACCGACCGGGAGCTCGAGGCGGGCGCAACGGTCCGGCAGGCGGAAACACTGGCGCAGCGGCTTTCGGAGAAGCTCGGCCTCGGCGCCGACTACATCATCCCGGCCTATGAGGACACTGGGCATTGGCTGCTGAAGGAAGCCCAGCTTCCAGAGAATGTCGACCCGCTCGATTCCCGGCTGTCCGATCCCGAGGAGCGGGCACGGATGGCGCAGGTCTTCGAGCTCGGGCTGGGACAGCCGCGCGGCTTCGTCATCCCCGTGCAGCGCTGGCAGGCGGCGGCGAACGACCGGCGCTGGCGCTCGGAAAAATGGCGGCTGAGGCGCGGGAAGCTCTTCCTGGTGCCGGGCGACTCGCCGGTCGGCTACAGGCTGCCGCTCGGCTCCCTGCCCGATCTGCCGAAAGCCGACTATCCGCATATTCAGCCGCAGGACCCGCTGGAGCCGCGTGGCCCATTGGCGCCGGCGGGCGGCTCGCATGCCGCGCCCGCGCCGGGCGCGGGCAGCCCGCCCGAACCTGCCGCCCCGACCAGCTTCCGCGCCGCGCCGCAGATGGCGATCGAAGCGAATCCGGTCGCCACGGGCTCGGCCCAGCAGAGAACCGAGCAGGAGATCGGCGGCGAGCACGTCCGCACGGCGCTGAGCCTGGAAATCCGCGACAAGGTGCTCTGCGTCTTCCTGCCACCGGTCGAACGGCTCGAGGACTACCTGGATCTCGTCGCCTCGATCGAGGCGGCGGCCGAGGAGACCGGCCTGCCCGTGCACATCGAAGGCTATGCGCCCCCGTTCGATCCACGTCTCGACGTCATCAAGGTCACGCCCGACCCCGGCGTGATCGAGGTCAACATTCACCCGGCGGCGAACTGGCGCGACGCGGTGGCGATCACGCAGGGCGTCTACGAAGAGGCGCGGCAGGCCAGGCTCTGCGCCGAGAAGTTCATGGTCGACGGGCGGCATACCGGCACCGGCGGTGGCAACCATGTCGTGCTCGGCGGCGTGACGCCGGCGGATTCGCCCTTCCTGCGCCGGCCGGACCTGCTGAAGAGCATCGTGCTCTACTGGAACCGGCACCCATCGCTGTCCTACCTGTTCTCCGGCCTGTTCATCGGCCCGACCAGCCAGGCGCCGCGCATCGACGAAGCGCGGCAGGACCAGCTGTACGAGCTCGAGATCGCGCTGGCACAGGTGCCGAAGCCCGGCGAGACGCCGATCCCGCTCTGGCTGGTCGACCGGCTGTTCCGCAACCTGCTGGTCGACGTCTCCGGCAACACCCACCGCACCGAGATCTGCATCGACAAGCTCTATTCGCCGGATGGACCGACCGGGCGGCTGGGCCTGCTGGAGTTCCGCGGCTTCGAGATGCCGCCGGATTCGCGGATGTCGCTGGCGCAGCAACTGCTGCTCAGGGCGCTGATCGCCTGGTTCTGGCGCGAGCCGCAAGGCGGCAAGCTGGTGCGCTGGGGCACCGCGCTGCACGACCGCTTCATGCTGCCGGAGCTGGTCTGGCAGGATTTCCGCGATGTGCTCGCCGACCTCGGGGACGCCGGCTATGCCTTCGACCCGGTCTGGTTCGAGGCGCAGGCCGAGTTCCGCTTCCCCTTCTTCGGCAAGGTTTCCCATGGCGGCGTCGAGATCGAGATCCGGCAAGCCCTGGAGCCCTGGCACGTGCTGGGAGAGGAAGGCGCGATCGGCGGCACGGTGCGCTACGTCGATTCCTCGGTCGAGCGCCTCCAGGTCAAGGCAAGGGGCTTCGTGCCCGGCCGCCACCTGATCACCTGCAACGGCAGGCGCATGCCCATGACCGGGACCGGCGTTGCTGGCGAGGCTATCGCTGCGGTCAGGTTCAAGGCCTGGCAGCCGGCTTCCGGGCTGCACCCGACGATCCCGGTGCATGCGCCGCTGAGCTTCGACATCGTCGACACCTGGGTCGGGCGCTCGATCGGCGGCTGCGTCTACCATGTCGCCCATCCCGGCGGTCGCAATTACGAGACGCCGCCTGTGAATTCCTATGAAGCGGAGGCCAGACGGCTCGCGCGCTTCGAGGCGATCGGTCATAGTCCCGGGGCTCGGGCGATTCCGCCGGAGGAACGCAGCGCCGAATTCCCGCTGACGCTGGATTTGCGGCGCCCCATGGGGGTCTAGCTCGTTTGGCTGTGCAAGGCCGTATCCGGTCCGGACGCACCAAGGCGGAGCGGCGCGAGGCGCTGCTCGCCGGTTATCGACCCCTGCCCGGCGCCTATGACGAATGCGTCGATGCAGCAGGCGCCGTCCGGCCGCATTGGGAGCCCTTCCTGCAGGAATGGTGCGCGCTGTCGCAGGACGAGTTGCTGCAGCGCTTCGGCCTCGCCGACCGGCATGTCCACGACACCGGCGTGTCGTACCGGGTCCACGGCGACATCGACGAGCGCGACCCGAGCGCGGGCGAGCGCGCCTGGCCGCTCAGCCACGTCCCCCTGCTCATACCCGGCGCCGAGTGGCAGGCGATCGCCGCCGGTGTCGCCCAGCGCGCGGAGCTGCTGTCGACCTTGCTCGACGACATCTACGGGGCGGGCGAGATCGTGGCGAAGGACCTGCTGCCGGCCGCGGTCGTCAGCGGCAGCCCCGACTATCTGCGCCCGCTGCACGGCGCGCCCGGTGGCGGCGCGCTGCAGCTCTACGCCGCCGATCTCGGCCGCGGGCCGGACGGGCGGTGGTGGGTGCTGCAGGATCGTGCCCAGGCTCCCTCGGGCACCGGCTACGCGCTGGAGAACCGGCTGGCGCTGACGCGCGCCTTCCCGGACATGTTCCGCAGCATGAACATCGAGCGGCTGGCGGCCTTCTTCCAGGGCTTCCGGGCCGGGCTGGTGTCGCGCTCCAAGCGGGTCGAGCCGCGCATCTGCCTGCTGACCCCGGGACCGCTCAACGAGAGCTACTTCGAGCAGGCCTATCTTGCCCGCTATCTCGGCTTCCTGCTGGTCGAGGGCGGCGACCTCCTGATGCGCGAGGGCCGGGTGCATGTGCGCACCATCGCCGGCCTCAAGCGCGCCGACGTGATCTGGCGGCGCATCGACGGCGACTTCGCCGACCCGCTCGAACTGAACGCGCAATCCGCTCTCGGCGTCGCCGGCCTGGTCCAGGCGGTGCGCGAGGGCAATGTCCATGTCGCCAACGGCCTCGGCTCCGGCGTCGTCGAGTCGCGGGCGCTGATGAGCTTCCTGCCGGCGATCGCGCGCCAGATCACCGGCGAGGACCTGATCCTGCCGAACATCGCGACCTGGTGGTGCGGCCAGCCGCGCGAGCGCGACGCCGTGCTGGCGCGGCTCGACGAGATGAGCATCGCCCCCGCCTTCCGCAGCGCCGGCGGCGGCCTCGATACCGGCCCGGTGCTGGCCGGAGAGCTGCCCTCCGCCGAACGCGAGGCCTTGCGCCAGCGCATCGCGGCGCGCGGCATGGACTATGTCGGGCAGGAAGTCGTCCAGCTCTCGACGATGCCGGTCTTCCAGAACGGCCGGCTCGAGCCGCACCCGATGACGCTGCGGGTCTTCGCCGCAGCAACGCCGGACGGCTGGAAGGTGATGCCCGGCGGCTTCTGCCGGATCTCCGACGAGCCCGATGCCCGCGCCGTCAGCCTGCGCAACGGCGTTCGCTCCAGCGACGTCTGGGTGACGGCCGATGCGCCGGTCGAGCAGGTCACCCTGCTGCCGACGCCGGACCGGATCAGCATCCGCCGCGTCACCGGGACCCTGCCGAGCCGGGCGGCCGACAACCTGTTCTGGCTCGGGCGCTATCTGGAGCGCGGCGAGGCGACGCTGCGGCTTGTGCGCGCGCTGCTCGGCCGGCTGATCGATTCCGACCCGGTCCCCGGCCGCAGCGGCACCGTCCGCCGGCTGGCGGACCTGCTGGTGGCCTGGGGCGCGGCGCAGCGCGGCCGCAGCCAGAGCCCGGCGACACAAGCCTATTCGGCCCTCTACAGCCTCGACGACTACGGCTCGGCCTCGGCCTCGGTACGCGAGGCCCGGCGTACAGCCTCCGTCATCCGCGAGCGGCTCTCGGTCGATGCCTGGCGCCTGTTCGGCGATCTGCAGGACCAGCTCACCCCCGGTCATGGACGCAAGCCTTCGGAGGGCGAGGCCTACGAGATCGCCGACCGGGCCCTCAAGACGCTCGCCGCCTTCTCCGGCCTCAGCCAGGAAAACATGGTGCGCGGCCCTGGCTGGCGCTTCCTCGACATCGGGCGACGGCTGGAACGCGGCATCGGTACCTGCCGCTTCGCCCGGCAATTCGCGGAGACTGACGCATCGAGCGAATCCCTCGATGCCCTGCTCGACCTGACGGATTCGCAGATCACCTATCGCTCGCGCTACCTGCTGGGGGCGAGTCTGCAACCCGTGCTCGACCTCGTCATGCTCGATCCGTACAATCCCCGTTCGGTCGCCTTCCAGATCGAACGACTCGATGCCGAGATCCGGGACCTGCCGTCCCTGACCGAGGACGGGATGCTCGAAGCGCCGCGCCGGCTGGTGCTGCGGCTCGCCGCCGATTGCCGCACCGCCGAGGCGAGCCGGCTCGACCGCACGAGCATCCTCCTGTTCGAGCAGTTGCTGATGGGGCTCTCCGGCGCCATCGCCGACCGCTACTTCCTCCAGAACAGCGGCCCGGAAGGATCGCGGATGACGGGCCTCGCGTGATCTACGACGTCCGCCACGTCACCACCTACGGCTATAGCCGGCAGGTGCCCTTCGCGCGCTGCATCATGCGGCTCCTGCCGCGCGACGGCTCGGGCCAGAGCGTGCAGAAGAGCGAACTCCTGATCACCCCGCGACCGGCCGAACGCAACGACACCACCTGCTTCTTCGGCAATCGGATGACGATGGTGACGATCACCAAGCCGCATCGGGAGCTCAAGGTCGAGATGCGCGCGCGCCTCGTCGTCGAGCGCCCTGCCCCGCCGCATCCCGGGCTGACACGGGGCTGGGAGGAGGTTGCAGCGCTCGCCCTGGCGTCCGACAGCCTCGCGCCCGACTCGCCGGCCCAGCACCTTTACCCCAGCCGACTCGTTCCCGAAGTCGCGCCCGTGATCGCCTATGCGCGGGAGAGCTTCGGCAAGGCGCGACCGGTGCTGGAAGCCGCGAGCGAGCTGATGGCCCGCATCAGGCGCGATTTCACCTATGATCCCGAGGCGACCGAGGTTTCGACGCCGCTGGCCGAGGCCTTCGCCCAGCGTCACGGCGTCTGCCAGGACTTCGCGCATATTATGATCGCCGGGTTGCGGGGCCTGGGACTGCCCGCGGCCTATGTCAGCGGCTATATCCGCACCATTCCGCCTCCCGGCCAGAAGCGGCTCGAAGGCGCGGATGCCAGCCATGCCTGGGCGCTGCTCTGGTGCGGGCCGGAAACCGGCTGGATCGGCCTCGACCCGACCAACGATCTGATCGTCGCCGACGACCACATCGTGACTGCGGTCGGGCGCGACTACGCCGACGTCGCGCCACTCGACGGCGTGCTGATCGGCCCCGGTTCGCAGAAGATCGGCATCGCCGTGGATGTCATTCCGGTCGGCTGAAGCGGCCGAGACGGCAGCGGCGAAGCGGTGCTTCGCCCGGTCGTTCGCGTTTGAACGGCGTCCGGACCGGCCGGACGCCGACAGGCTCAGGCCAAGGTGTAGGCCGTCTTCACCGTGGTGTAGAACTCCTTGGCGTAGGCGCCCTGCTCGCGCGGCCCGTAGCTCGAGCCCTTCCGACCGCCGAACGGCACGTGATAATCGACGCCCGCCGTCGGCAGGTTGACCATCACCATGCCCGCCTCGCTGTTGCGCTTGAAATGCGTCGCGTATTTCAGCGAGGTCGTGCAGATGCCGGAGGAGAGGCCGAACTCGGTGTCGTTCGCCACCGCCAACGCCTCGTCGTAATCCTTGACGCGGACGATGTTGGCGACGGGGCCGAAGACCTCCTCGCGCGAGATGCGCATCGCGTTGGTGGTCTCGGTGAACAGCGCGGGCTGGAGGTAGAAGCCGGGCGTCTCGCGATTCAGCAGTTCGCCGCCCCAGACCAACTTGCCGCCCTCGTCCTTGGCGATCTGGATGTATTTCAGGTCCTGATCGAGCTGGCTCTGGTCGACGACGGGGCCGATATGAGTGCCCGCCTTCAGCGCATCGTCGACGACGACGCCCTTCAGGCGCTCGATGCAGGCCTCGACGAACCGGTCGTGGATGCCGGCCTGGACGATCAGGCGCGAAGACGCGGTGCAGCGCTGGCCGGTGGAGAAGAAGGCGCCGTTGACCGCGACCTCGACGGCCGTCTTGAGATCGGCATCGTCGAGCACGACGAGCGGGTTCTTGCCGCCCATCTCGAGCTGAACCTTCTTCATCGGATTCGACGCGATGCAGGCGGCCGCCACCTTGCGCCCGGTCGCCACCGAGCCGGTGAAGGAGATCGCGGTGACATCCTTGTGCTCGAGCAGCGCCTGGCCGACGACGGAGCCGCGGCCCATGACGAGGTTGAGCACGCCCTTGGGCAGGCCGGCCCGCTGGATGATGTCGACCAGCGCCCAGGCCGAGCCCGGCACCAGGTCGGCGGGCTTGATGACGACGCAGTTGCCCCAGGCCAGCGCCGGCGCGATCTTCCAGGCCGGAATCGCGATCGGGAAGTTCCAGGGCGTGATCATGCCGACGATGCCGACCGGCTCGCGGGTGATCTCGACACCGACACCCGGCCGCACGGAGGGCACCATCTCGCCGCCGCTGCGCAGGCACTCGCCGGCGAAGAAGGCGAAGATCTGCCCGGCGCGCCCCGCCTCTCCGATGCCTTCGGCCAGGGTCTTGCCCTCCTCGCGGGAGAGCAGCCGGCCCAGTTCGTCCTTGCGGGCAAGGATCTCGTCGGACGCCTTCTTCAGGATGTCGTAACGCTCCTGCGGCGTCGTGCGGCTCCAGGCGGGAAAGGCCGCCTTGGCAGCCGCGACGGCGGCATTCAGGTCCTCGACCGAGCCCTGGGCGTACTCGCCGACGACATCGCCGGTGTTGGACGGGTTGATGTTGCGCGACGCATGAGCCGCGCCGGCCCATTCGCCGGCGATCAGGTTCTTGAAGGGCGCGTTCATCTGCTTCTCTCCCGCGAAAGGTGAATGCTCGCGGGCGGTGTTAGCCTCTTTGCTGCCGAAACGCCAATGCCGGGCGGGCTGCCTGCCATCCGCTGGCCGCAACCCGCCCCGCTCCTACTTCTTCTCGATGGAAACGCCGTTCTTGCCCAGATTGATCTCGACCCCGTCGGGCCGCTTCTTCTCCTGGTAGAGCGAGTAGCCCGTCACGGCGAGGGCCGCGACGAGGGCGACGACGAGAATGACGAGCATATTGCGCGATGCGAGCATGGGCTTTCCCGAAAGACGCGGCCGGAGCCGCAGCGGGAGCCCAACCGCTCGAGCGGCCGAAAGTTCCGCCACGAAGGGAACGCCACGAGCAGCCGCGCGTTTCCTTCGGCCGCGAGAGATGAGACAATGCGGCGTCAGGAGGGGGAGATGCCGGACACGGAATTGCAAGAACGGATCTGGACGGCGCTCGGCGCCCACCCCGTCTATATGGTGTCGCTGATCACGGATGACGGGCTGAAGACGCGGCCGATGTCCGGCCATCTCGACCGCGAGCATCACCGGCTGTTGTTCATCACGCACCGCCACACCGGCATCATCGGCGAGGCGCTGCGCTCGCCTTCGGTCTCGATCGCGATCAGCCATGAGGATCGCAACTTCTATGCGGCGATCAGCTGCAGCGCCTCGGAGGTGCCGAGCCGCGAGATCCTGCGGGACATCTGGACGCCGATGGCGAGCGCCTGGTTTCCCGAAGGGCCGGACGACCCCGACGCGACGCTGCTGGCGCTGACGCCGATTTCCGCGGAGATCTGGGAAGGGCCGTCGAGCAGCGTCCTGGTCGCCTTCAAGCTGGCGACCGCCAAGATCCTCGGCCGCACGCCCGATCTCGGGGTCAATGCCACGATCGACATGCGCTAGCTGGGGCTGCCGCCTCAGGCCGGATCGGATGCCCGCATCCAGCGACCGAACCAAGCCGTCGCGACGCTCGACCAGACGACGCCGAGGCACCAGCCGCCGAGCACGTCCGTCGGCCAATGCACGCCGAGATAGATCCGGCTGAGGCCGATCAGAATGATCATCACCCAGGCGAGCACGAGGCACAGCAGGGCGATGTCGTCGCGCCGCGAGGCCAGCCCGACGAAGCCGGCGATGCAGAGCATCGCCGCGGCGGACAGGAAGGCATGGCCGCTCGGAAAGCTCGCCGTGAAGGTCAGCGCGGCATGGGACACGATATCCGGCCGGTCGCGGGCGATCGCGATCTTCAGCCCGCTGCTGACAAGAAGCGCCAGCAGCACGCTGGCGACGAGCCCGACGGCGAGGTGGCGATAGCCGCACAGCCAGAGCGTCAGCGTCGCCGCGGTCGTCATGAAAAAGAGCCCGACGAAGCTGCCGAGCGCCGTCATGTCCCGCACCGCTTCCTGGAACCAGGCCGGCCCCAGCGGGACCGCCGGATTCCCCGGCTCGCGCAGCAGCAGGATCAGGCTGCGATCGAAGGCGAAGCTGTGCCCGGAGGCAATCGAGGCAGCAAGCCCCAGGAAGACCAGCCCCGCCAGGATCGGAACGATCAGCCGGGGATGCAGCAGGGCAGGAATCCTGCCGGGACCGGAGCGAGGCATGCGGGCTTCCATTGTCAGGGATTCGGCGAACGGGCCGCTATAACGCGAAACGCCCGCGGAAGCAGGCTGTAGGTCAAAGCGCCCGCCTTGCGCTCGACCTCGCCGTCGAAGGTAACATGGCCGCGACGCTTGTCGCGGCGCTGCAGCACCACCTCGTCCCCGAAGAAGGAGGTCAGATGCCCCGACGAGCGCCAGCGACCAGAGACGACCGACAGCGCCGCCTTGCTGCGGGAGTAGAGCCCTCCCGCATTCAGGACATGGACCTCGAAGACGCCGCCGTCGAGCCGGCCACGCCGCCACTCGGGCCCGTCGAAGCGGTTGACCGTGACGAGAACCGCATCGGCATCGACGACCAGATGCTCCTGCCCGATGCGAATATCGACCGAGATGGAGCGGGTGAAGAGAATCGAGCGCACTGCGGCGAGACTGAAGGCCGCCGCCCGGCTGAAGGGAAAGCGCCGCCGCGCATGTTCGCGCTCCCGCGCCATCAGGCTGAAGAAGCCAAGGCCCGACAGGGAATGGAACAACCTATCGTTGACGCGGCCGACATCCATCTCGACCGGCTCGCCGGCGCAGAGGGCAGCGACCTGCTGCTCAAGTTCGCCATAGAGGCCGAGATCCCGGCCCAGCACGTTGACCGTTCCCATCGGCAGGATGCCGACCGGGCGAGGCGCCCGCATCAGGACCGGCAGGACATGATTGATGGTGCCGTCGCCGCCGGCGATGACCGGCACGGAACCCTCTCTGTCGACGGCGAGAGCGAGAGCGCCCTCCAGCTCGCGCGGCGGGACCAGCTTGATCTCCGCCACCGAGCCCCGCGCCGCGAAAGCCGCCGCGAGCCGCGACGAAAAGGCGTCAGCCCCGGCCTCGAGAACGGTGCCCGCGCGGGCATTGACGACAACCGTGTGACGCATCGCCTCGTCGAGATAGGGCGCTCGGACCCGTCCGCAAGGGTGCCGGCGCGCAGGAGCCGGCTCAGGCCGCCGCCGGCCGTGCGTCGAACTGGGGCGGCATCGCCGGTGCGAGCGGGATCGACAGATCCTCGACCTCCTCGGTGATCACCTCGAAGCGCTGCACCAGGTGGCTCCCGAAGGAGCTGATCATCGCCACGTCGGCCGCATCGCGCCCGCGCGCGATCACGATCCGGCCGATGCGCGGCTCGTTGTGCCGGGCATCGAAGGTGTGCCAGCCGCCGTCGAGGAAGACCTCGAACCAGGCGTTGAAGTCCATCGGCGCGGGATTCGGCGGCACGCCGATATCGCCGAGATAGCCGTTGCAGTAGCGCGCCGGAATGTTCATGCAGCGGCACAAGGCGACGGCAAGATGGGCGAAGTCGCGACAGACCCCGACCCGCTCATGGAAGGCCTCTGCGGCGGTGCGCGTGCTGCGCGCGAAGTGATAGCCGAAACTCAGATGGTTATGGACGAAATCGGTAATCGCCTGGACCCGCGTCCAGCCTGCCGGCACCTGTCCGAACAGCTGCCAGGCCTGATCGGCGAGCATGTCCGTCTCGCAATAGCGACTGCCCAGGAGATAGGGGAGCGCCTCGTCCGGCAGGCGCGCGGGCGGAACCTCCTGCGCCAGCTCCCTCACACGATCGGGCTCGCCGGTATCGTAGATCGTTCCTTCGGATTCCAACCTGACCCCGCCGGGAGGCGCTACCAGCCGCCGCGAGATGTTGCCGAAGATGTCGTGATGCTGGCTGACGGCGAGCTGGATCGCGGGGTCGCGCAAAGCCGTCGCTCGCATCTCGTCGGGCCGCAGGAGATCGTGGCGGCGCGACGGATGGACGTCGAGAAGAGTCACGAGTGGCATGTCGTGCTCGCAAACGAGCTCGATCCGGTAGCCGTAGCGGATGTGCATGGCGCTTTCCTGGTGGTAGGGAAGCCTTTCGCGAACAAGGCGCGGCGGCTTTGCATTTCCCCCACGAACGAGACGCCGGCAGGCCGGCAAAGTTCCCGGGCCAATGCAGAAAAAAGCACCGCAAAAAGAAGATGCGGGCCTTTCGGCCCGCATCCCGCCGCCACGGCGGTTCGGCTGGGGGGATAGCAACCGCCGCGACCTGCGCCTTGGCTGCCTCTACATCATCCAGTAGGGCATCGTGCCGTAATAGTCGTGGACACGCTTGCCGTAAGCCTTGTCCTCCCAGTCGGGCTCGCCTTCGCTGTCGTACATCGGCGCCGCCTCGAGCTTCTCCTTCGTCAGCGGCACCACGTAACCGCCCTTCTGCGGATCGTAGTCGAGCACGCTCCACGGAATGGGATGGTACTTCTCGCCGAGGCCGAGGAAGCCGCCGAACGACATGATGGCGTAGGCGACCTTTCCGGTCTGCTTGTCGAGCATGATGTCGTAGATCTCGCCGAGGTGATCTCCCGACGTATTGTAAACGTCGGTGCCGGCGACCCGCGCACCGGCGATCAACGGATTCGAGCTGGCAGATACATTGGTCATCGTCATCGTTCGCTCCATCCGATTGGCCTGCGCCGCCTGACGCCAGACGGCCGCAGCTGACAAACTCGACGGGTCAACTCGTCTTCCGGGCGAAGGTTCCGGAACTTCGGCTCGCTTTCCGGCGAGGTCTCACCAGGTCCAGGGAAGCTGACGGGAGACCCACCCTGGAGCCTCCCGCGGCCTCATTTCCGCCCGTCTCCCGCCCCGGTCGTGCGGAACCTTTCCGCATGCGGTCCGTTGGGGACTGCGAGCGACATCTGAAATGCAATCGAGAGGAGGGACTCGCATGAAGAAGGTGCTACTGATCGCCGCACTGGGAACTGCCATCGGCACTGCCGCCTGCACGCCCCGGGAACAGAATGCCGGGACCGGCGCACTGATCGGCGCCGGCGCGGGCGCGATCATCGGTGGCGCGGCGACTGGCCGGGCCGGTGGCGCCTTGGCGGGTGCCGCCATCGGCGGCGCGAGCGGCGCGATCATCGGCGGGGCGGCCACGCCGCAGCGGTGCTATGGCCGCGACCAGTGGGGACGCCGCGTCGTCTACGACTGCTGAGCAGGTTCCAAAGGCGAACTGCCTTGAGCAACAGGAGGGGTCTGCCGCGAAAGGCAGGCCCCTTTTTCATGGGTGCCGCGCTAGACCTGCCCGTAGGGTCCGAAGCGCCCGACGAAGCGGTGGCGCGGCCCTGGGTAGAGCAGGCGCACTGCGGTCACCGGCCGATCCTGGTTCCAGGTCCTGCGCTCGACGAGCAGGCAGGGCTCGCCGATGGCGATATCCAGCAACGCCGCCTCTTCCGATTGCGCCCCAACGGCACTGATCGCGTGTTCGGCCTGCGACCAGAGGCTGTGCTGCAGCAGCCAGTCGCCCGGGGGAACCCGTGCGAAATCTTCCGTCGCAACCGCAGGCACGGCGGCGAGGTGGATCACCCTCTCCTCCAGCACATGCGGCTTGCCCCCGGCTCGATGCAGCACGACGAGGTGCGTCACCTTTTCGGAGCGCTTCAGCCCGAACCGCTCGGCGATGTCGGGAGCCGGCTTGCCGTCGCTGCGCGAGAGAATCTCATAGGCATAGGCTTGCCCGAGCTTCTCGACCTCCTGCGGAATCGACAGGATGTCGAGCATGGCGTGGCTGGCCGGCGGGCTGGCGACGATGGTGCCTGAACGGCGCCGGCGGATGATCAGGCCTTCGCGGGCCAGCTGAACCAGCGCACGGTGCACCGTCATCCGCGAAGCGCCGAGTTGCTCCATCAGCGCATGCTCGGGCGGCACGCTCGTGCCCGGAGGCCACTGCCCGCTGACGACGAGATCGCGGATCGCACGCCTGATCTGGTCGTAGACCGGTCCGGCGCCGTCCAGCTTCACCGCGTCGGGCCGCGTGTCCATCATCGTCGTTCCCGAATCGCCTCGCCTAAGCGGCGGAGAGCAGCCGCCGCATCACCGCGGCAAAGCGGCCTCGCACCGAATCGCGGGCCGAGTGTCGCCCGTCTCTGACCACACTCCTGCCACCGACGACGACATCGCGCAAAGGCAGGGCGTTCGCGGCGAAGATCGCGCTGTCGACGGCCTCGGCGCCGCCCCTACCGACGAGGGCGGGATGATCGGTGTCGAGGGTTATGAAATCGGCGCGATGCCCCGGCGCGATGGCTCCGATGGCGCGGCCGCAAGCGCGCGCGCCGCCGGCGCAGGCGCCCTGCCAGAGCGCGAGACCGGTCGAAGCCGTCTCCTCCGCGAAGAGCGCACGGCGGCGGTCGCGCAGGCGCTGCGAATATTCGAGCTGGCGCAGTTCGGAGCCCGCATCGATCTGGATGTTGGAATCGCTGCCGACGCCATAGGCGCCGCCGGCCTGCGCATAGCGGACGCCGTCGAAGATGCCGTCGCCGAGGCTGGATTCGGTAATCGGGCACAAGCCCGCGACAGCGCCGCTCAAGGCAATGCCGCCACGCTCGGCATCGGTCAGATGCGTCGCATGGATCAGGCACCAGCGCCGGTCGAGCGCGATCGTGTCCATCAGCAGTTCGACCGGGCGCCTGCCGGTGATCTTCAGGCTGGCCTCGACCTCCGGCACCTGCTCGGCGACATGGATATGGACGGGATCGTTCGGGCGCAGGGACGAAACCCAGCCGAGATCGTCGAGCGCGACCGCACGCAAAGAATGGGGGGCGACGCCGAGCCGCGCGTCCGGCAGGTCGCGAATCGCGGCAGCGCTGTCTTCGAGCAGGCGCTGATAGGCGTCGCGCTGGTTGACGAAGCGGCGCTGGCCATGGACCGAGGGCGCCTGGCCGAAATTGCCGAAGCGATAGAGCACCGGCAGAAGCGTGAGGCCGAGCCCGGTTTCCTCAGCCGCGGCGGCGATCGCTTGCCCCATGGCGGCGATATTCGCGTAAGGGCGGCCGTCCTTGTCGTGGTGGAGATAGTGGAATTCGGCGAGCGCGGTGAAGCCGCCTTCCAGCATCTCGACGAAGGCCTGGGCGGCGATGGCCTGCACGTCGTCCGGATCGAGCCGGTCGAGGAAGCGGTACATCACCTCGCGCCAGGTCCAGAAGGAATCCTCCGGCGCGCCGCGGCGTTCCGAGAGGCCGGCCATACCGCGCTGGAAGGCGTGGCTGTGCAGGTTCGGCATGCCGGGCAAGGCGATGCCTGCGAAGCGACGCCCCTCCCCGGTCGGCGCCACGTCGGGCTCGACGGCCGTGACGAAGCCGCCTTCGATCGTCAGCTTCACGTTCCCGGCGAAGCCTTGCGGTAGAAGGGCCTCGGCCAGGTGCAGGGTCTCGGTCACCGCGTCACTCCGCTGTCTCGCTACTCGTCGATTTGCATATGCAAATGTACGCTTGCTATTTGCATATGCAATTAGATATCATGACTCCAATTCAAAGAGTAGCGGGAGGATGCACGGTGGCGAATGCGCCTGGTGAGACGCTTGTCTGCGACAAGCTCTGGACGAATGCGCGGCTGGCGACGATGTCGGCAGCGGTCGGTGCGCCCTATGGCGCGATCGAGGACGGCGTCATCGCCGCCCATAACGGACGCATCGTCTATGCCGGGCCGCGCAGCGAAGCGCCCTCCTTCCAGGCCACTGAGACCATTGATTGCGAAGGCCGCTGGATCACCCCCGGGCTGATCGATTGCCACACCCATCTCGTCTATGGCGGCGACCGGGCGCATGAGTTCGAGCTCCGTCTCCAAGGCGCGACCTATGAGGAGATCGCGCGGGCAGGCGGCGGCATCCTCTCCACCGTCAAGGCGACGCGCGAGGCGAGCGAAGATACGCTCTTCGCCTCGGCCGACCGGCGCCTCGCCGCACTGATGGCCGAAGGCGTCACCACCGTCGAGATCAAGTCCGGATACGGGCTGGAGCAGCAGGCGGAGCTGAAGCAATTGCGCGTCGCGCGCCGCATCGGCCGCGAGCGGCCGGTGACGGTCCGCACCACCTTCCTCGGGGCGCACGCCGTGCCGCCGGAATACAAGGGTCGCTCGGGCGACTACACGGCGCTCGTCGCCGGGCCGCTGCTCAATGCCGTCGCCGCCGAGGGGTTGGCGGACGCGGTCGACGTCTTCTGCGAGGGCATCGCCTTCTCGCCGGATGAGATGAAAACCGTGTTCGAGGCCGCCAAGGCCAAGGGCCTGGCGATCAAGGTCCATGCCGAGCAGCTCTCCAACCTGCACGGCGCCAAGCTCGCCGCCGAGATGGGCGCGCTGTCGGCCGATCATCTCGAATATCTCGACGAGGACGGCGTCATCGCCATGGCCAAGGCCGGCACGGTCGCGGTCGTGCTGCCGGGCGCCTTCTACTTCCTGCGCGAGACGCAGAAGCCGCCGATCGAATTGATGCGCAAGCATGGTGCCGCGATCGCGCTCGCGACGGATGCCAATCCCGGCTCTTCGCCGCTGACCTCGCCGCTGCTGGTGCTCAACATGGCCTGCACGCTCTTCCGCATGACGCCGGAAGAGGCGCTGGCGGGCCTCACCCGCAATGCCGCGACCGCGCTCGGCCTTCAGGACGAAATCGGCACGCTCGAATCCGGCAAAAGCTGCGACCTCGCGATCTGGGAGATCGAGCGCCCGGCGGAGCTCGCCTATCGCATCGGCTTCAACCCGCTTCACACCCGCATCTGGAACGGACAATGACCACGGTTTCGCTGAACCCGGGCGCAGCCCGCCTCACCGACTGGCGTGCGATCCTCGACGGTGCCGTCGCCTCGCTCGGGAGCGAGAGCGCCAGGAACATCGCCTCCGGCCAGAAGATCGTCGAAGAGATCGTCGCCGCCGGCACCGTGACCTATGGCGTCAATACCGGCTTCGGCAAGCTCGCCAGCGTGCGCATCGCCGATGCCGACCTCGCCAAGCTGCAGAGCAACCTGATCGTCTCGCATGCGGTCGGCACCGGCCCTGCCCTGCCCGACGGCGTCGTTCGCCTGCTGCTGGCGATGAAGGCGGCGAGCCTGGCGCGCGGCGCCTCGGGCGTGCGCCCCGTCGTGATCGAGGCCCTGACCAATGCGCTTAAGGCAGACGCCTTGCCGGTGATCCCCGCCAAGGGCTCGGTCGGCGCCTCCGGCGACCTTGCTCCCCTCGCCCATATGACGGCCGCCCTGATGGGCTTCGGCGAGATTCGCCTGAAGGGCGAGACCCTGCCGGCGGCCGAGGCGCTGAAGCGCGCCGGCCTCACTCCGCTTGCGCTCGGCGCCAAGGAAGGCCTCGCGCTGATCAACGGCACGCAGGTCTCGACCACGCTGGCGCTGACCGGCCTTGCCGCGATCGCCCGCGTCTTCGACGCCGCGCTCGTCGCCGGCGCGCTCTCGGTCGATGCGCTCAAGGGTTCCGACACCCCGTTTGATCCGCGTATCCAGAGCCTGCGTGGCCAGCCCGGCCAGATCAAGGTCGCCAGGATTCTGCTCGACCTGATTGCCGCCAGCGCCATCCGCGAGAGCCATCGTCACGGCGATACGAAGGTGCAGGACCCCTATTCTCTGCGCTGCCAGCCGCAGGTGATGGGCGCCGTGCGCGACCTCATCGGCAATGCCGCCGCGACGCTCTCGATCGAGGCCAATGCCGTCACCGACAACCCGCTGGTGCTCGGCCCCGGCGAGATCGTCTCGGGCGGCAATTTCCACGCCGAGCCGGTCGCGTTCGCGGCCGATATGCTGGCGATCGGCGTCTGCGAGATCGGCAACCTCTCCGAGCGCCGCATGGCGCTGCTGGTCGACCCCGTGATGAGCGGCCTGCCGCCCTTCCTCGCCCGCGACGCCGGCCTGAATTCGGGCTTCATGATCGCGCAGGTCACGGCCGCCGCGCTTGCCTCCGAGAACAAGCAGAAGGCTTATCCGGCCTCGGTCGACACGATCCCGACTTCGGCCAACCAGGAAGACCATGTCTCGATGGCGACGCATGGCGCCTTCCGCCTGATCGACATGGCGAAGAATGCCGCCAGCGTCATCGGCGTCGAATTGATGGCGGCGGCGGAGGCGATCGAACATCATCGCCCGCTCAAGACCAGCCCGCGGCTGGAGCCGGTGCTCGCCCTGCTGCGCAGCAAGATCGCGCCGCTCACCGAGGACCGCTATCTCGCGCCCGACCTCGCGGCCGCGACTGAGTTCGTGCTGTCCGGCGCGGTCGGCAAGGCGGCGGGTCTCGACAGCTTCGCCGAGTGCAGCGCATGAGCGCCGCTCAGCCCGATCGAAGCACGCGCCCGGCCGCCGCCGAGATGGCGTCCGCACCGGTACAGCCCGCCCTGTCAGCCATCATCGCCGCTGCCCTCGACGCGGCCAAGCAACTCGAACGGAGCCGTTCATGACCCGCCTGGACAATACCCGCGTCATCCGCCCCGCCACCGGCACCGAACTCAGCGCCAAGAGCTGGCTGACGGAAGCGCCGCTGCGCATGCTGATGAACAACCTGCATCCTGATGTCGCCGAGAATCCGCAGGAGCTCGTGGTCTATGGCGGCATCGGCCGCGCCGCCCGCTCCTGGGAGGATTTCGACCGCATCGTCGCTGCGTTGCGCCAGCTCGAAGCCGACGAGACCCTGCTCGTCCAGTCCGGCAAGCCGGTCGGCGTGTTCCGCACCCACAAGGATGCGCCGCGCGTGCTGATTGCCAATTCGAACCTCGTGCCGCATTGGGCGACCTGGGACCATTTCAACGAGCTCGATAAGAAGGGGCTCGCCATGTACGGCCAGATGACGGCCGGCTCCTGGATTTATATCGGCACGCAAGGCATCGTGCAGGGCACCTACGAGACCTTCGTCGAGGCCGGGCGCCAGCATTACAACGGCAACCTCAAGGGCAAATGGGTCCTGACCGGCGGCCTCGGCGGTATGGGCGGCGCCCAGCCGCTCGCCGCGGTGATGGCCGGCGCCTCCTGCCTCGCCGTCGAGTGCAATCCGGATTCGATCGATTTCCGCCTGCGCACCCGCTATCTCGACGAGAAGGCCTCGAGCCTCGACGAGGCGCTGGAGATGATCGCCCGCTGGACCAGGAACGGCGAGGCGAAGTCGGTCGGCCTGCTCGGCAACTGCGCCGAGATCCTGCCCGAGATGGTCCGCCGCGGCATCCGCCCGGACATGGTCACCGACCAGACCTCGGCGCATGACCCGATCAACGGCTACCTGCCGAAGGGCTGGACCATGGGCCAGTGGAAGCAGGCGCGCGAGGCCAACCCGAAATCCGTCGAGACCGCCGCCCGCGCCTCGATGCGCGAGCATGTCGAGGCGATGATCGCCTTCCAGGAGATGGGCTTACCCGTCTTCGATTACGGCAACAACATCCGCCAGGTCGCCAAGGACGAGGGGCTGGAGAACGCCTTCGCCTTCCCGGGGTTCGTGCCGGCCTATATCCGCCCGCTGTTCTGCCGCGGCATCGGCCCGTTCCGCTGGGCAGCGCTGTCCGGCGATCCGGAGGATATTTACAAGACCGACGCCAAGGTGAAGGAGCTCACGCCCGGCAACACGCACCTGCATAACTGGCTCGACATGGCGCGCGAGCGCATCGCGTTCCAGGGCGTGCCGGCGCGCATCTGCTGGGTCGGCCTCGGCGATCGCCATCGGCTCGGCCTCGCCTTCAACGAGATGGTCAGGACCGGCGAGCTCAAGGCCCCGGTCGTGATCGGCCGCGACCATCTCGATTCCGGCTCGGTCGCTTCGCCGAACCGCGAGACCGAAGCGATGAAGGACGGCTCGGACGCGGTTTCCGACTGGCCGCTGCTCAACGCCCTGCTCAACACGGCGTCCGGCGCGACCTGGGTCTCGCTGCATCATGGCGGCGGCGTCGGTATGGGCTTCTCGCAGCATGCGGGCGTCGTGATCTGCGCGGATGGCACCGACGACGCGGCCGCCCGCCTGTCGCGCGTGCTCTGGAACGACCCGGCCACCGGCGTGATGCGCCATGCCGATGCCGGCTACGAGATCGCGCTGGACTGCGCCCGCGAGAAGCAGCTCAACCTGCCGGGGATTTTGGGCTGAGCCCGCCCGTCATTGCGAGCGCAGCGAAGCAATCCAGGGGCGGCAGCGCTCTACGTCCCCCCTGGATTGCTTCGTCGCTTCGCTCCTCGCAATGACGGCGGTTGCGACGCGCTCGCCTGTCAAGGATCACATCATGCGTATCATCCGCGCCGCCGATTGCAAGGTCATGCCGTGGAAGAACGGCGGCGGCACCACGACCGAGATCGCTGTGGCTCCGGAAAGCGCCTCGCTGGGCGATTTCGATTGGCGGATATCGATGGCGCATGTGGGCGCAGACGGGCCGTTCTCGTCCTTCCCCGGCATCGACCGGACCTTGTCGGTATTAACCGGCAACGGCATTCGGCTGGCCTTCGGCGATGGCGAGACGGTGGCGCTCGATCGCGCGACCGCGCCGTTCTTCTTCGCGGCCGACCGGGCGGTGGATGGGGTGCTGGTCGATGGGCCGATCGACGATCTCAATGTGATGAGCCGGCGCGGCCGCTGGCGGCACCGGGTCGAGCGCTTGTCGGGTGAAGGCTCGCTCCCCGCGAGCGAAGGCCTGCTGGTGCTGGTCGCCCGCAAGGCCGACTGGCTGGTGAACGGCGTGAGCTTAGGAGCCGGCGACAGCGCGATCCTCGACGCGCCGGGGCATGGTGAACTTCGGGTGAGCGGCAGCGAGGCAGAACTCTACGCCGTGTGGCTGGCGGCGTCATAGGTAAGCGCAGGATCCCCTCTCCCGGATGGGAGAAGGGTTCTCCGCGCCCTACCTGAACCTACGCCGCCTGACGCGGCTGCGGGCCGACATAGACCGATTGCGGGCGGATCAGGCGGCCGCCGGCGATCTGCTCCTTGGCATGGGCGAGCCAGCCCGTCGTGCGGCCGAGTGCGAAGACGCACGTGAAGGAATCCGGCGTGAAGCCGAGCGCCTCCAGCAAGAGCGCCGTGTAGAACTCGACATTGGTTTCGAGCGTCCGGTTCGGCTTGCGCTCGCGCAGGATGGCGAGCGCCGCCTGCTCGACCGCCTCGGCCAAGGCAAGACGCCCGCTATCGGCGCCGAGCCGGCGGATCGCACCTTTCAGCGCATCGGCGCGCGGATCGCGGACGCGATAGATGCGGTGGCCGAAACCCATCAGCCGGTCACCATGATCGAGCGCGTTTTCCAGCCAGGCGCGCGCATTGCCGGGCTCGCCGATCGCATCGAGCATCTCGATGACCGGACCGGGCGCGCCGCCATGGAGCGGGCCTTTCAGGGCGCCGATGCCGGCGAGCACCGCCGAGACTAGCCCGGCGCGGGTCGAGGCGACGACGCGGGAGGCGAAGGTCGAGGCGTTGAGGCCGTGATCGGCGACGGTCACCAGATAGGTATCAAGCGCCGCCGCCTGCTGCTTCGTCGGCGCCTTGCCGGTCAGCATGCGCAGGGTATCGGCGGCCTGCGACAGCGACGGATCAGGCGCGACCGGCGCGAGACCTTGCCGCAGACGCAAGGACGCAGCCGTGAACACGGCCGGCGCTGCCAGCAGCCGCAGCACCGTGCCGGCATCCTCGCCATCGGGAATCAGCGCGGTCATCGCGCGGATCATTTCGACCGGGCCAAGCGTCACCGGGACGACAGCTTTCCGCACGACCGTCTCGAACAGCTCCTGCCGCGCCGCGCCCAGCGCAACCGGCAGATCCTTCATAGCGGGCAGGTCCGGCACGAAGCCGTCAAGCATCAGCGCGGCCATCTCCTCGAAGGAGGTATGGCCGGCGAGCTCATCGAGACTATGGCCACGCATCACCAGCCGGCCCGCCGCTCCATCGACTTCCGAGAGCACGGTATGGGCGGCAACGACATCTTCAAGGCCATCGGACATGGCGGTTCTCCTCAACATCTGAGGCCTTGAAGATTGATAGCTTCATCGATAGAATCAATCTTGAACAATATAATCAATGTATTTTCCGATGACCGACTGGCTGACGGCGCAACAGGTGATGCAGCGGCTCGGGCTGAAGCCGCAGACGCTCTATGCCTATGTCAGCCGCGGGCTGATCGAGGCGCGCGGCGATGCCGGCGACTCGCGCCGGCGGCTCTACCGCGCCGAGGATGTGGCGCGGCTAGAGCATCGCAAGGCGCGGGGGCGCAAGCCCGCGACAATCGCCGAAGATGCAATCGCCTTCGGCGAACCGATCCTGGCCTCGGGCATCGCCACGATCCAGCGCGGCAAGCTCTGGTATCGCGGGCAGGATGCCGAAAAGCTGGCCGAAACGGCGAAGCTGGAGGATGTCGCGCGGCTGCTTTGGGATTGCGGCTCGCAGCGATTCCCGCCGCTGTTCACGATCGTTCCGGAGGCGCCGGCCCGGCAGCGCATGTTCGCGGTGATCGCGGCGCGCGCCGCCAGCGACCCCGCCATGGCCGGACGGACGAAGAAGGCGCTCTATCTGGAAGCGGCCTCCGTCATCGACTCGCTCGTCGACGCCATCGCCGGACGGCCGGGACAGGGGCCGATCCATCACCGGCTGGCGCAGGCCTGGGGCTGCGACGAACGCGGCGCCGACCTGATCCGCCGCGCGCTGGTATTGCTCGCCGACCATGAGCTCAACGCCTCGACCTTCGCGGTCCGTGTCGCGGCCTCGACGCGCGCCTCGTTGGCAGCCAGCATCCTGGCAGGGCTCGCCACGCTGTCCGGGCCGTTGCATGGCGGGATGACGCCGCGCGTGCTCGGTCTGATGCGCGAGATCGCGAGCGAGGGTGTCGAGATGGCGGTCTCGGCGCGGCTTGCCACCGGCATGCCCCTGCCCGGTTTCGGCCATCCGCTCTATCCGGATGGCGACGCGCGGGCCCGTGCGCTTCTCAGCGCGTTTACGCTCCCGCCCGCCTATGAGGCGACGCGCTGCGCAGTCACCGCGCTGACCGGCGAGGAGCCGAATATCGATTTCGTGCTGACGGCGATCGCGAGCGAACTCGGGCTCGGGCCGGACGTGCCGTTTCAACTCTTCGCCGCCGCGCGCTGCGCCGGCTGGATCGCTCACGCGCTGGAGCAAAACGAGACCGGACGTCTGATCCGGCCTCGCGCCCGCTATGTCGGGCCGGAACCGGCCTAGGCCGGTTCCGGTGCGGCAACCTTGGCAGCTGCCGCCGGCTTCTGGCCAAATTCCTTTTCGCGCTGCTCGATATAGCTGCGCGTGATCGGCAGGCCGTCGAGCTTCTTGGCGAGCTGGAACTGGAAGACGACCAGATCGTCGTGCCGAAAGCTGGCCTCCGAAGCGGCGAGATAGAACTCCCACATCCGGGCGAAGCGTTCGTCGTACATCGCCACCGCTTCCTTGCGCCGCTGCAGGAAGTTCTCGCGCCAATGCTTCAGCGTCTCGGCGTAATGAATCCGGAGCACCTCGACATCCGTGACGACGAGCCCCTCCTTCTCGATCGCCGCCGCCATTTCCGACATCGCCGGGATATAGCCGCCGGGGAAGATGTACTTGGCGATGAACGGGTTTGTCGCGCCCGGCGGCGAAGAGCGGCCGATGGTGTGGATCAGCGCCACCCCGTCATCCGTCATCAGCTCCCGCACCTTGCGGAAGTAGTCGCGGTAATAGCCGACGCCGACATGCTCGAACATCCCGACCGAGACGATGCGGTCGAAGCTCTCCGTCAGGTAGCGATAGTCCTGCAACCGGAACTCGACCGGCAGGCCCGACGCCTTGCCGCGCTCCTGGGCGATGGCGAGTTGCTCCTCTGACAGGGTTATGCCCGTCACCGAGGCGCCGGTGTCGCCAGCGATGGACAGCGCCATGCCGCCCCAGCCGCAGCCGATATCGAGCACGCGCTGGCCCGGCTGCAGGTCGAGCTTGCCCATGATGTGACGCTTCTTGGCGAGTTGCGCCTCGGCCAAGGTTAACCCGGGCGTCGCAAAATAGGCGCAGGAATACTGCATGTCCGGATCGAGGAAGAGCTTGAAGAAATCGCTCTTCAAGTCGTAGTGATGCGCGACATTGCGCTTGGCCAAGGCCGGCGTGTTGTGCTGGTGGAAGCGTCGCACCGCGGTGCGCAGGCTCTCCAGAGTTCGGCCCCAGCCCTGAGGCCGGGCCTTGTGGACCGCGGCGACGAGCGCGTCCAGCAGGTCGTAGAGCGAACCCTGCTCGACGACCACACGCCCATCCATAACCGCCTCGCCCAGCGCGAGCTCGGGATTGAGCGCAAGCTTCAGTTCCGTCGGAGTATCGACGATACGCATCCGCAAGCGGGGGGCATTGCCATGCCCGACCGTTTGAAGCGTCCCGTCCGGAAAAACCACATCGATCCGCGGCTCGATCGCCAGCCGCGACAACATCCTTGCAACCAGTGAACGCATTGGCCCCACCTTCGGCAGCGCCCCCTTGTTCGCCAAAAGATGGCAAGCGAAATTGTCGCCGTAACTCCGGTTGAGCGCAAGGCTGCCCTTCGCCTGCGGCATGACAGCGCAGCGAAACCCCTTGTCGCCCGCAGGGGAAACATGGCCCTTGCAACGGAAAGTTGCGTTGGCCGATCAATGATCCGCGGCGACGACCTCGGCCCGGATCTCCTCGACGAGCCTCTCCTTGAGCGCCACAAACGCGGAGCTGGTCTTGATGGTATAGGGCCGCGGATGCGGCAGATCGACCGCGATATCGGCCTTGATGCGTCCGGGGCGGGCGCTCATCACCACGACGCGGGAGCCGACGAAGATCGCCTCCTCGATATCGTGGGTGACGAAGAGCACCGTCTTCTGCTCGCGCTCCCAGATGCCGAGCAGCATTTCCTGCATCAGGGCGCGGGTCTGGTTGTCGAGCGCGCCGAACGGCTCGTCCAGCAGCAGGATCTTGGGGTCGTTGGCGAGTGCGCGTGCGATCGCGGTGCGCTGCTGCATGCCGCCGGAGAGCTGCTTCGGGAAATGGTCGACGAACCCGGCAAGCCCGACGCGCCCGGCCCAGTCGCGAGCGATCTTCAGCCGCTCGGCTTCAGCCAGGCCCTTCTCGCGCAGGCCGAAGGCGATGTTCTGCTGCACGGTCAGCCAGGGGAAGAGCGTGTAGCTCTGGAAGACGAAGCCGCGGTCTGCGCCCGGTCCTGAAACCGGCACTCCGTCGAGCAGGACCTTGCCCTCGCTCGCCGTCTCCAGCCCGCCGATGATGCGCAGCAAGGTCGACTTGCCGCAGCCGGAGGGGCCGAGGATGGTGATGAAGTCGTTGTCGGCGACATCGAGCGAGGTGGGCATCAGCGCCCGCGTGGGCTCGCTGCCGTGCTGCGCGGGGAACAGCTTGCCGACATTCTGGATGACGAGCTTGCTCACAGCTTGGCCCACGGAAACAGGCGCTGGTTGACCGCCTTGAACAGGAAATCCGAGATCAGGCCGATGAGCCCGATGACGATGATGCCGAAGATGATCTGCCCGGTGTTCAGCAGCGCCTGGCTGTCGGTGATCATATGGCCGATGCCGGAGGAGGAGCCGATCAATTCGGCGACGATGACATAGGTCCAGGCCCAGCCGAGGACGAGGCGGAAAATCTCCGCAATCTGCGGCGCCGCATTCGGCAGCAGCACGCGGCGCACCACCGAGCGATCGCCGGCACCGAGCGTATAGGCGGCGTCGACGAGGTCGCGCCGAATCGAGCCGACCGCGACCGCGATCATCAGGATCAACTGGAAGACCGAGCCGAGGAAGATGACCAGTAGCTTCTGCGTCTCGCCGATGCCGGCCCAGAGGATCAGCAGCGGAATGAAGGCCGAGGCCGGCAGGTAGCGCGCGAACGAGACGAAGGGCTCGAGGAAGGCCTCGATCGGCTTGTACGCGCCCATCAGGATGCCGAGCGGCAGCGCCACGATCGCCGCGATGACGAAGCCGCCGACGACGCGCCAGATCGTCATCATGATGTCGAAGCTGAAGCCGTAGCGCGTCATCAGGCTCCAGCCCTCGCCGACCATGGTCAGCGGATCGGCCAGGAAGAGCCGCTGCACATAGCCGCCGAAGGTCGCAACCGACCAGAACGCGACGAAGAGTGCGAAGAAGGCGAGGCCATAGCCGAGGCGCGCCGGAGCCGAGACGGGTCTGAGCGGTTTCATGCCTTGTCGTGTCCGGTCATGGCGAGCGCGAGTTCTTTCCAGGGTTGGGGCGACCAGTAGCCGGCCGCCGCGCCGGAGGTCGAGGGCAGGATGAAGATTCCCACGCCAGCGAAGGTGACTGTCTGCAGACCATAGCCGAGCGACCCAGCCGCCACGCCCAACGCCGCCTGTGCCGCGCGCTTGCCGTTGAAGGCGAGCCAGCGCGGGCGATGCGCGGCGATCCGATCCCGCAACCCGGCGATATCGAAATGATTGCCGCGCAAGGCAGAGTCGGGCCCGGAGCTGCGCTTGGCGACATCGGTGAGGCCGATGCCGTAGCGCGGCAACTCGCGGAATCGCTCCGGAGCGAACCGTTCCGGCACCAGCCCGATCTCATGAATGATCGTCCAGAACTTGTTGCCGGGACCGGCATAATAGGCGCCGCGCATCGCCGAGACAGCTCCGGCCTGCGTGCCGCAGAAGACGACATGCAGGCCGGGCTTCAGCACATCCGGCAGGATCGGCCGACTCACGCCAAGAGCGTCACTTCGCTGCGACGAACTTGGTGTCGACGAGCGTGGCAAAATCGGGCTTCGCCTTGATCAGACCGACCTCCAGGAGCAGATCCGCGGCCTTGGCGTTGAAGGCCTGCCAGTCGCCGGCGAAGAACTTCCTGTTCCCCTCGGCGTCCGACCAGCGCAGATAGGCCGCCGACTTGCCGAACTGCTCGCCGGTCTGCTTCACATCCGCGCCCATGATCTCATAGGCCTTGGCCTGATCCTTCTTGATCATGTCGAGCGCCTCGAAATAGCTCTTCGTCAGCGCGGCCGCGGCCTTTTCATCGGCCAGGAAGGCGGGGGTGCAGCCGAAGGTATCCATCACCATCGGATAGTCGAGCGTCGTCGCGATGATCTTGCCGGCCTCGGGCTTCTCGCGCACCGCAGAGAGATAGGGCTCGTAGGTCAGCGCGGCGTCGTTCTGGCCGGCAATGAAGGCCTGCGCGGCCGGACCCGGCTCCATGTTGACGACCTTGACGTCCTTCACCGACAAGCCGTTCTCCTTGAGCATCCAGGCCAGCGCGAAGTAGGGCGAGGTGCCGGGCGCCGAGGCCGCGACGGTCTTGCCCTTCAGATCCTTGATCGCAGCGATGTCCTTGCGCACGACCATGCCGTCGGCGCCATAGCTCTTGTCGAGCTGGAAGATCTGCTTGGTCTTAACCCCTGCCGCATCCCAAACCAGCCAGGTCTCGACCGTCGTCGCGGCGCACTGGACATCGCCGGACGCGATCGCGAGATGGCGGTCCTTCTGGGGGATCTTCTTGATCGTCACGTCGAGGCCGTTCTTCGCGAAGATGCCGGCCTCCTTGGCAAGGACGAGCGGCGCGAAGCCGGTCCAGCCGGAAATGCCGATCGAAACCTTGGTTTGCGCCTGCGCCCCCCCGGCGGCGAGAAGCGCCCCAAGACCGAAACCCGCCACCGCGCACGCGCGCCTGAAACCCGTCATGGTCGAACCTTTCCCCTGTTCGGCGTCACCCACCGCACCAAGAGGCACTCCGGCCCCGGCGGCAGCGCGATGCAACCTTCGTTCCAAAGCAGGTTAAATGCATATGCAAAACCGTCAAGCGGCCGATCACAGGAACGAGGGACAGCCATGACATTCTCTCGTTTGACATGAGCCGCGCAATTTCTTCCCCTCTCGGCCCGAGGCGCATCGCCTCTGTCCTCTTCCAGTCTCTACCGAGGTTTCCCGGATGAACGGTGCCGACCGCCTTTGCGACACGCTGCTGGTCAACGATGTCGATGTTTGTTTCGCGAATCCGGGCACCTCGGAGATGCATTTCGTCGCGGCGCTCGACCGCAAGCCGCAGATGCGCTGCGTGCTCGGCCTGTTCGAGGGCGTGGTGACCGGGGCCGCCGACGGCTATGCCCGTATGGCCGACAAGCCGGCGGCGACGCTTTTGCATTGCGGGCCCGGCATGGCGAACGCGCTGGCCAACATGCATAATGCCCGCCGCGCCCGCACGCCGATGATCAATGTCGTCGGCGACCACGCCACCTACCATCTCCAGCACGACGCGCCGCTGACCAGCGACATCGAGAGCCTGGCACAGCCGATGTCGCATTTCGTGCGCCGCATCACCTCGGCGGACGACGTCGGCCCGGCGATCGAGGAGGCCTATGTCGCCTCGCTGACGCTGCCCGGCGTCACCACCGTGATCCTGCCGGCCGACTGCGCCTGGAACAGCGTCGAGCCGAGCAAGCTGAAGCCGGTGACGCTGCCGGCGCTGAAGAGCGTCGATTCCGCCACGATCCGCGAGGTCGCCGCAGGCTTGCGCAAGCATGGCGCCCGGGCCGCGATCATGCTGACGGGCCTGGCCCTGCGCGAAAAGCCGATGGAGATGGCCGCCCGCATCTGCGCGGCGACCGGGGCCAAGATCTTCAGCCAGATGTCGAACGGGCGCGTCCAGCGCGGCGCCGGCCGGGTCGCCATGCCGAAGATCTTCTATCCGATCGACAAGGCACTCGAGCAGCTCAAGGATGTCGACTATCTCGTGCTGATCGGCGCCCAGACGCCGGTGGGCTTCTTCGCCTATCCGGGCAAGCCGGGCCGGCTCGTCCATGACGGCTGCGAGGTCACCGCCCTCGCCAAGCCCGGCGACGACCTGCCGGCGGCGATCGACGCGCTTGCCGAAGCGATGGGCGCGACCAGGACGGCGCCGGCCTATATCGCCCCGCCGCGGAAGGAACAGCCCGCCCTGCCGACCGGCAGGCTCGACGCAGACAAGGCCTGCGCCATCGTCTCGGCGCTGCTGCCGGAGAACTGCATCGTCTGCGACGAGTCGGTCTCGTCCGGCCGCAGCTTCTATTACGACTGCCACAGCGCACCGCAGCACGACTACATCCAGCTCACCGGCGGCGCGATCGGCGAAGGCATCCCGCTCGCCGTCGGCGCGGCCGTCGCCTGCCCGGACCGCAAGGTCATCGGCATGCAGGCCGACGGCTCGGGCATGTACACCGTGCAGGGGCTGTGGACGCAGGCGCGCGAAAACCTCGACGTCGTCACCGTCGTCTTCGCCAACCGGACCTACCAGATCCTGCATGGCGAGATGCGCGCCGTCGGCGTCAACGATTTCGGCCGCAACGCCACGCTGATGCTGAACATCGACGAGCCGGCCCTCGACTGGGTCTCGATGGCCAGGGGCATGGGCGTGGAGGCGGCTCGGGCGACGACGGCCGAGGAGTTCGCGAGCCTGTTCAAGGCGGCGCTGGCGAAAAAGGGGCCGTTCCTGATCGAGGCGGCGATCTAAGTTGCATCACCCCGCGCGCCGCAATGCGCGGGGTGACTGTCATTACTTGTTTATTTGAACCCACCCAGGAACGCATCGAGGCAATCGCCGATCGCCTCGATCGCATAGCCGCCCTCCTGCACCACCAGCGTCGGCAGGCCGAGCCCCTTCACCTGCCGGCCTATCGTGCCGAAATCGCTGGCCTCCAGCTTGAGAACGCCGATCGGATCGTCCTTGTGGGCGTCGTAGCCGAGCGCCACGACCAGCGCCTCGGCGCCGAATTCGCGGATCGCCTTGCCGGCACGATCGACGGCCGCCTGCATTTCCGCGCCGCCCGCACCCGGAGCGAGCGGCAGGTTGAGATTGAAGCCCTCGCCCGGCCCGTTGCCGCGCTCGTCGTCATAGCCGGTATAGAACGGATAATAGTTCGTCGGATCGGCATGGACCGAGATCGTCAGCACATCGTCACGACGATAGAAGATCTGCTGCGTGCCGTCGCCGTGATGGGCATCGACGTCGAGGATCGCGATCTTGCCGAAGTGCGAGCGCAGGCGCTGCGCCGCGACCGCCGTGTTGTTGACATAGCAGAAGCCTGAGGCGCGATCGGCACGGGCATGATGACCCGAGGGGCGGCAGAGCGAATAGACCGTACGCTCGCCGGCGAGGATTGCGTCGGCGCCGGAAACAGCGGTCTCGGCCGAGCGCAGGGTCGAATGCCAGCAATGCTGGCCGATCGGCACCGAGAGATCGCCGAGATACCAGCCGAGCTGGCCAATGAAGCCGGTCGGGCGGCAAGGCGGGCGGACATCCTCCTCGGGGCGACCGCTCCAATAGGGGAATGTGTTGGGCCAGACTTCCGGACCACGCTCCGAGGGAAGCTCCTGCCAGCGCCGCCAGGCGCTTTGAAGGAAATCGACAAAGCCCTCGTCATGGATCGTCAGGATCGGCTCGACGCCATGCTCCGCCGGCCGCTCCGGCGCGATGCCGTGCTTTGCCAGCGCGCCGAGCAGCTTCTCAGTCCGTTCGGGCAGGTCCTTCGGAGCGACGACCTTGCCGAAGCGCATGTATTGCTGCGGATCGTGAAGAGCCTGGTCGGGATGGTAGAAGGCACGCATCGGCAGGAGAATCCTCTAGGCTGGGCCGCTCGGCAGCGGCGGACGCCCCGCCATCGTAGCAAGCAGAAGGCCCGCCGCCAGTCGTTCCGCGCCGTCCTCCCCTGCATCGGGGGCGCAGCGGTCAGGTCCCTGCCGGCGAGACCAGCTCCGTGAATTCCTGCGCGAGCGTCGCGATGTCGTGACGGTCCGGCCGGTACCAGTCGGTCGAGCCGTTGAGGGCACCGAGCAGGAAATTGCGCAGCACCTCCGGCGCGCGCGCCGCCGGCAAGGCGCCGGCCTGCTGCAACTCGGCGATCAGGCGGCTCCAGACCTCCTCATAGGCGCGGCGGACGGCGCGCACGCTCTCCGGCGCGGGAGCCGCGCCGAAATTGAACACCTTGATGCTGGCGGTGGTGTAGTCGCCGTGACCGTGCAGCGCTGCGAGATGGCCGCGGATCGCCGCTTCCAGCCGGGCGCGGGGAGCCTCGCCCACGGTCGCGGCGAGCGCGGCAAAGACGCCCTCATGCACGAAGCGGACACCGTCGTTCACCACCGCCTCGACGATCTCCTCCTTCGAGGCGAAGTGGTAGTAGAGGCTCGCCTTGCGGATGCCGACCGCCTCGGCGATCTCGCGCAAGGTGGTCTGGTGGTATCCACCATTGCGCAGCAGACGCGCGGCATGGTCGAGGATCTGGCGACGCGAGCCGCCCTCGGATTGAGCCGCGCCCTTGTCCGTCGCGGCGTTCACAGCCGCTTCGCTACCTCTTCGAGCATCACCTCGGTGGCGCCGCCGCCGATCGACTGCACGCGGGCGTCGCGGGTCATGCGCTCGATCGCGCTCTCGCGCATATAGCCCATGCCGCCATGGAACTGCAGGCAGTCGTACATCACTTCGTTGACCAGCTCGCCGCAATAGGCCTTGACCATCGAGACCTCCCGGGTGGCGTCGAAACCCTGCGCATCGAGCCAGGCGGCGTGGTAGACCAGCTGGCGGCCGGCCTCGACCTTGCCCGCCAGTTCCGCGAGGCGCTGGCGGATCGCCTGCTTCTCCCAGAGAGGCGCGCCGAAGGCTTTTCGCGTCTTCACGTAGTCCAGGGTCAGGTCGATCGCAGCCTGCGACTCGCCGATCGCCATGGCGCCGATCACGGTGCGCTCGTTCTGGAAGTTGCTCATGATCGCGTAGAAGCCGCGCCCTTCCTGTCCGAGCAGGTTCTCGGCCGGCACCTTGCAATCGACGAAGGAGAGCTCGGCGGTATCCGAGGAACGCCAGCCATGCTTGTCGAGCGCGCGTGAGACCGAGAAGCCCGGCGTGCCCTTCTCGACGATGAAGATCGAGACCGATTGCGACGGCCTGCCCTGCGGGTCGGTCTTGGCGGCGACGCAGTAGAGATCGGCATGGACGCCGTTGGTGATGAACATCTTGGCGCCGTTGAGGATGTAATGATCGCCCTCGCGTCGCGCCGTGGTGCGGATGCCCTTCACGTCCGAACCGGCATCGGGCTCGGTGACGGCAACTGCGACGATGGTCTCGCCGGCGATGATACCGGGCAGATACTTGTCCTTCTGCGCCTTGGAGCCGGCATTGGCGATGTGGACCGAAGCCATGTCGGTATGGACGAGCGCCGTGATGGCGACGCCCGAGAAGGTCGAGCGACCCAGCTCCTCCGCCAGCACGACGGTGGCGAGCGTGTCCATTTCCGAGCCGCCATATTCCGCCGGGTAGCGGATACCGAAGAAGCCGAGATCGCCCATCTTGCGCAGCACGTCGCGCGGCACGAGGCCGTCCTCCTCCCATTTCAGGGCGTGCGGCTTGATCTCGGTCTCGACGAAGCGGCGGACCTGGTCGCGCAGCGCCTCGTGCTCCTCGGTGAAATAGGGCGAGCGCCGGGCGCCCTCGCCTGCAAGCTTCTCGACGGCCGACATGGCTTCCTCCCTGCTTGACCGCGGCGCCGCGATCTGACTACCTACCGGACGGTAGGTGAATTACCGGCAACATTCAAGCGTCATTGCGAGCGCAGCGAAGCAATCCAGGGAGACTGGGTAAAACGCTTCGCCCTGTGACTCCTGGATTGCTTCGTCGGCTTCGCCTCCTCGCAATGACGATGGGGTTGGCCGATGATCGAGATCGAACAAGCAAAAAGCGCCACCCCTCCCCCGCTTTCCACCATGCTGGTGACGCTGCGCGAGCGCCATGGTCTCGTCGCACAGGGCGGCGGCGAGAAGCTGCGAGCCCGCCACGAATCCCGTGGCAAGATCATGGTGCGCGAGCGCATCGACCTCCTGCTCGACCCGCAGACGCCCTTCCTCGAATTGTCGCCGCTGGCGGCCTGGGGGCTCTATGGCAATGAGGTGCCCGGCGCGGGCATCGTCACCGGCATCGGCATCGTCGAGGGCCGCGCCTGCATGCTGATCGCCAACGACGCGACGGTGAAAGGCGGCTCCTTCTTCGCAGAGACGGTGCGCAAGCACCTCAGGGCCCAGGAGATCGCCGAGGAGCACCGCCTGCCCTGCCTCTACCTCGTCGATTGCGGCGGCGCCTTCCTGCCGGAGCAGGACCGCGTCTTCCCCGACCGCGACCATTTCGGCGGCTCCTTCTACAACCAGTGCCGGATGTCCGCGGCTGGCATCCCGCAGATCTCGATCGTCTTCGGCGGCGCGACAGCCGGCGGCGCCTATATCCCGGCACTCTCCGACCAGGTCATCATGGTGAAGGGTACCGGCCGCATCCATCTCGGCGGCCCGCCGATCGTGAAGGCGGCGGTCCATGAGATCGTCGATGGCGAGACGCTGGGCGGGGCGGAGATGCACTCGCTCGTCTCGGGCGTCAGCGATCATCTTGCCCTGACCGAGATGGAAGGGCTCGCCAAGCTGCGCGAGATCGTCGGCGGACTGGGCGAGATCGGGAGGATCGCACCGCCGCCGCAGGCTCCCGCCGCACCGAAGCTCGACCCGGCCGAGTTGGTCGACATCGTGCCGACCGACCTGCGCCGGCCCTATGACGTGCGCGAAGTGATCGCGCGCATGGTCGACCACAGCGCCTTCCATGCCTTCAAGCCGGATTACGGCGCGACGCTGGTCACCGGCTTCGCGCATATCCACGGCTATCCGGTCGGCATCCTCGCCAATAACGGCGTGCTGTTCTCGGAAAGCGCGATCAAGGGCGCGCATTTCATCGAGCTTTGCGACCAGCGCCAGATCCCGCTCCTCTTCCTGCAGAACATCACCGGCTTCATGGTCGGCACGGAAGCCGAGCGCGGCGGCATCGCCAAGCATTCGGCCAAGCTGGTCTATGCCGTCTCAAATGCGCGGGTGCCGAAATACACCGTGCTGATCGGCGGTTCGTATGGCGCCGGCAATTACGGCATGTGCGGGCGCGGCTTCCGGCCGCGCTTCCTGTTCTCCTGGCCCAATGCCCGGATCGCGACGATGAGCCCGGAGGTCGCGGCGACCGTGGTGACGGAGCTGCGCCGGCAGTCGCTCAAGGGCGCGGCCGACGAGGCCGCCATCGCCGAGCTCGACCGGCGCACCCGCGCCCAGTTCGAGGAGCAGAGCGACCCGTACTATGCGACCGCGCGGCTCTGGGACGACGGGATCATCGAGCCGGCGCAGACGCGCGACGTGCTGGGCCTCTGCCTCGCCCTTTCGGCGGGCGAGCCGCGCGACACCGGCCCACGGCCGGTCTACCGGATGTGAGCGACGCCATGTTCGACACCCTTCTGATCGCCAATCGCGGCGAGATCGCCTGCCGCATCATCCGCACCTGCCGCAAGCTCGGCATCCGCACCGTTGCGGTCTATTCCGAGGCCGACGCCGATGCGCTGCATGTCCGGCTCGCCGACACGGCCGTGCATATCGGCCCGGCCCCGGCGCGCGACTCCTATCTGCGTGCCGACCGCATCATCGACGCAGCCTTAAGGAGTGGCGCGCAGGCGATCCACCCGGGCTACGGCTTCCTGTCGGAACGGCTCGACCTGATCGCGGCGTGCGAGGCGAACGGCATCGCCTTCGTCGGCCCCTCCGCCAGTGCCATCGAAGCGATGGGCGACAAGATCTGCTCCAAGCAGATCGCGAGGGAGGCCGGGGTTCCGGGCGTGCCCGGCTATGACGGTGCCGACCAGTCGCCCACGACGCTGAAGCGCGAGGCGCTGCGCATCGGCCTGCCCGTCATGGTCAAGGCCTCGGCGGGCGGCGGCGGCAAGGGCATCCGCAAGGTCGAGGTGGAGGCCGATCTCGACGCGGCAATAGCCACCGCGAGCCGTGAAGCCGAGGCCGCCTTCGGCGACGGACGCCTGCTGATCGAGAAATTCGTGACGCGGCCGCGCCATGTCGAGGTGCAGGTCGCAGGCGACCGGCACGGCAACATCGTCCATCTGTTCGAGCGCGACTGCTCGGTACAGCGCTCGAACCAGAAGCTGCTGGAAGAGGCGCCTGCTCCCAATCTCAGGCCCGAGGCGCGGGCTGCGCTGCACGAGCACGCCCTGAAACTGGCTCGCGCCATCTCTTACGACAATCTCGGCACGGTCGAGTTCCTCGTCGATGCCGCGACGCAGGAGGTGTTCTTCCTCGAGATGAACACGCGGCTGCAGGTCGAGCATCCCGTGACGGAGGCGATCACCGGACTCGATCTGGTCGAATGGCAGATCAGGATCGCCGCCGGAGAGACGCTGCCGCTCGGCCAGGACGAGATCACCTGCACCGGCCACGCGATCGAGGCGCGGCTGACGGCAGAACGGGCCGACGAAGGCTTCCGGCCCGATACCGGCACTATCGCGCTCTGGCGCGAGCCGGAGGGCCTGCGCGTCGACAGCGGCGTCGCGACCGGCAGCATCGTGTCGCCATTCTACGATTCGATGCTCGCCAAGGTCATCGCCCACGGCCCCGACCGGGATACGGCACGGCGGCGACTGGCGGACGGGCTCGACCGCATGACGGTGCTGGGACCGGCGACGATCCGGCCCTTCCTGGTGGATGCGCTGCGCGAGCCGGTGTTTGCCCGGGGGGAGGCGACGACACTGTTCATCGGCGAGACCTGGCCGGAAGGCTGGCAATCAAGCGGCTCCGACCCGCGCCAGCGGGAGGCGGTCGCGGCAGCGATCTGGCTGGCGGGCGCCAGGCCGGCGACGGGCGACCCATGGCGCAGCCTGACCGACTTCCGGCTGCTGGGAGCCGCAGGCAAGCCTGCGGCCAGCCACCTGGCGATCTGCCATGCCGGCCAGCAGGCGCGTCACATCAAGGTCGAATGCCTCGGCAACCTCTTCCGTGTCACGGACGACGGCGGAGAAACGGAAATCCGCGCCGCCGCGGGAGGCGACTCCACCCGCTGGCCCGTCATGCACGAGGGACGGCGGCTCGCGGTCGACGCGGTACGCGACGAGGCTGGCGTCGATCTCCGCTGGGGTGCCTTCGAAGGGCGCATGGAGATCGGACTGGCGGTCGTGGCCGCGGCGGCCGCGCGCGAAACCGGCCAGGGCGCCGGCGATTCGGTGCGGACGACGATGCCGGGCACCGTCGCCGCCATCCATGTGACGGAGGGAGACAGCGTCGTGGCGGGACAGGTCGTCGCCGTGCTGGAATCGATGAAGCTCTTCATGGAGCTCAAGAGCCCCGTGACCGGCACGGTGTCGCGCGTTGCGGCGAAGCCCGGCATGACCGCGGCGGCCGGCGATGTGCTTATCGCCATTGCGCCCGCCTGAGCGGGAAGCGGTGGCTCAGGCCACGTCGTCCCACTGCGCGATCATGCTGCGGCCCTTTCCGGCGCGCTTGGCGCCGTAGAGCGCCTCGTCGGCCGAGCGTGTCAGGCTCTCCACCGTCCAATTCGTGGAAACCGCGGCGGACGGCACGGAAATGCCGACGCTGGCGCCCACCGTGACGACCTGGCCGATGATGACGAACGGCGCCTTGATCAGCGAGACCGCACGCTCCGCGATGCCGGACAGGGCCGCCGGGTCGGCGCTGCCCCTGACGACAACCGCGAATTCGTCGCCGCCGAGACGCGCCACCAGATCGCCCGGCCGCACCATCGCCTGCAGGCGCGCAGCAACCTGCTTCAGCAGGTCGTCTCCGGCGTGATGGCCGTGGCGGTCATTGACCTCCTTGAATCCGTCGAGGTCGATCAGCAGCAGCCCGAGGCGCTCGTCCGCCTCGCGCGCCTGCTGCAGTACCTTCTCGAGGCCGCGACGATTGGCCAGGCCGGTCAACGGATCATGGCTCGCGGCAAAATCGAGATCGCGACGAATGATCAGCAGCTCCTCGAACTGGCCGATGATGTAGTCCGAGCTTTCGTAGATCGAATAGAGATAGACCCCGAGCAGGATGCTGAGCGCCTGATAGAGGGCGTCGCCGCTCAGCAAGAACGCCGCGACCTGCGTCCCGACCGCGATCGTCGAGAGCCCGGCACAGATCCAATAGCGCAGGGTGCGCAGATAGGAGCCCGCCGTCAGCGCCATCGTCAGGCCAAGGCTCAGAACGAAGCCGCCGGGGTGATGCAGCCAGGCGGCCGTAACGGTCAGCGCCGCGATGACCAGCGTGAAGGCGAAGGCCGTGTAGGCGTAGCCCGCCTCCCAGCGCCGCGCTTCCGCGAGCGTCAGTCGCCCTTTCGGCTCGCGTCGCTTGAAGCCGAGGATGTTGACGACACGCGCCGCGGTGGTGGCGACACCAGCGATCGCGATCCACCAGAACACCCATCGACCGGTCTGGGCCGCCATGATGGCCGAGCCGATGATCAACCCGGCAGCGATACAGAGGATTTGCGGCAGTGCCGCGAAGAGACGCGAGATGATCTCGATCTCGATCTCGGCCGGGAGGTGCGGTGCCCGTTTGCGCGGCCTCATCAGCAGATGCATGGGCCGGGCTGTACGACGCAGCCGCTAAAACTCCGTCTGCACCGGACGGTGCATTTTAGCGAAAACTCCCGCTGCGATAGAGATGGAGGGGAAACCCGCGGCATTCCCCTCCCCGCCCCGGTTCAGTTGCAGCCGCAGCCGTGTCCGACTCCGCCCAGCAGGCCACCGACGAGGCCGTTCCTGCCGACGATGGCCCTGACCGGAGCGACGACGCCGAGCTTGTTGCCGCTGGCGATCGGGCTGCCGCTCAGGACACTGACGTTGTTCAGCGCAGTGACTTGCACGCCGGAGACGGCCGCTGTCACGGGGGCCAGAACCCCGCCCAACAGGGAACCGCCACGGCCGGACGCGCGCATCATGGCCCTGAACGAGCGCAACGTTTTCAATCTTGGCGATTTCCTGCCGTGGAACGAGAACTTCGCGACGCTTTCGGGAACGACCGGCATCGCCTGGAAGAGCGCACGGACCGTGATCGGCCTGTCGTTCAGCGCGGCGCAAGTGCGCTTCGTCGACGGGGCGGACTATATCGGCCTCCGCCGCGGCCACTACCGGCTCCAGCCGAACCTGTTTTTCTCGACGATGCTTGGCAACGCCACGCTGGAGGGCTCGCTTTCGCCGTTCCGGGCCGCCTTCCCGGACAAGGAGTTCGAGACCGTCGAACGCCTGCTTTACACGGTGAAGCTCAAATTGCCCTGGCGTCGCTTCGCGCTCGAGCTCGCCTCGAATCGCCCCGTCGAGGACACGACGCTACCCTTCACGGCCATCGACCTGGTGACGAGCCATGAGGCGAAGGTGACGGCGACGATCGACGAGCGCAACGCCGTGAGCCTGATCGCCCGGCGCAAGACCGACGACTATGTCGGTCTCGATGCCCGCTCCGACCAGAAAAACATCGGCCTCGAATACCAGCGCGCGCTGGGGAACGGCCTTCTTGCGACCGCTTCCGGAAGCTGGCGCAGGACGAAGGAAACCGGACTGGCGCCGATCGATTCGGTCAACCTGCTGCTCGGCTTGCAGAAGCAGATCGATCTGAGCCGCGCCGCCCCGGCCGGCTAACGGCAATCGGAGGGCCGGGAGGCGTAGCGGCACCTCCTCGTGCGAACCGGCGCAGGTGCATGACGGCGGCAGGCACCGCCTCGTTTTTCCTGCTTTCCGATCAGCCCTCGTTCACCTCCGCACGACCAGAATAACCTTCGACTTCGCGCTGGCATCTCCCCGGCGGAGCGGCGGAAAGGAAGCGCCATGTCACCTCGCAAGCTCCTCCTGCCAGCCATGCTCGGCACGCTGCTGCTCTCCGCCTTGCCGGCAAGCGCCCAGTACTACGACCCTTATCGGCGTCCGCCGCCATCCTATGACGATGACTACGAGCGACCGGCTCCGCCCTATGGCTACGGCTATGGCCGGCGCCATTACCGCCCCGCCTATGGCAATCTGTGCGTGACCGGGCGCGGCGACTGCCCGACGCCGCCGCTACCCTACGGCTCGAGCTGCGGCTGCTACATCCCCGGCTTCGGCAACAAGCGCGGCATCGTCCAGTAGCGTCAGGTTTCCGTCAGGCCGCGCGGCCGCTCTCGACGCCCAGATAGCAGATGCCCTCGCCGGGCTTCGCCTTGGGATTGGGGAAGATGATGAAGCCGTCGCGCGGCATGGTCACGATCGTGCCGTCGGCACGACGGGCGATCGGCGTGCCCTTGGCGACGCGGTCGCCCGTCTTCCAGGAGCCTTCGACCCGGTCGCCCTCCACCTCGCAGATGACGAGGTCGTCCATGTGGACGACGGTGCGCTTCGCCGGAGCGGGCGGCGCCTCGTCGGTCAGCGCCAGATGGGCAAGCACGTTGCGGATCGCCCGGTAACCGACCTCGACGGAGGCCGGATCGTCGTGGCGGCCACATTCGAGGGTGACGCCATAGCCGCCGGCGAAACGCATATATTCGGTCGTACCGAAGCCCTCGGTAACAGCGAGCCGCGGCAGATTCAGGCGCTCGCGCGCCGCGATCAGCCGGACATAGATGTCGAGCCAGCCATGGATCATCAGCTCGACGCCGAGGCAGCCGGCGAAGGCGATTTCGGCTGCGGCGTGGCGGAAGGGTTCGAGCGAGCCGCGGTTGTCCTCCGGGCCGAAGAAGACGAAGGGCACGCCCTCCCCGGTGAAGGAATGAACGTCGAGCAGCATGTCGTGCTGCTCCAGCAGGGCCGTCAGCCGGTTGCCGATCCGGTCCTCGTTGTCGACCGGCTGCGGCCGCACGCGCAGGTCGCGGTTGAGGTTGCGGTCACCCTCGCGGGTGTTCTGGCGGTAGGCCTTGGGATTGGCGACGGGCAGGAACGTGACCTCGCCGCGCGCGATATTGACCCGACCGGCGCGGCAGTCGTCGACGACGCGGGCGATCGCGTTCGGCCCGCAGGTCTCGTTGCCATGCACGGCGCCGAAGACGAGGAGCTTCGGCCCCGCCTTCAGCCCGTGGAAGCGGATGGTCTCGAGCGGCGGGTCGATCTGGTCTTGGGGCGTCTGTTGGGTCGGCATCGGTCTATGTCAGGCTTTGCGAAGCTGGGAATGCGGATCGAGAACGTCGCGCAGGCCGTCCCCTAACAGATTGAGGCCGAGCACGGTGAGGAAAATGGCGAGCCCGGGAAAGACCGAGATCCAGGGCGCGGTCGAGATCTGGTCCCGGGCATCGGAAAGCATGGAGCCCCAGCTCGGAAAGGGCGGGCGGATGCCGAGTCCCAGGAAGGACAGCGCAGCCTCCGCCAGCACCGCGCCGCCCATGCCGAGCGTGCCGATGACGATGATGGGCCCGGCGACGTTGGGCAGGATCTGCGTCAGCATGATCCGGAAGGTGCCGTAACCAAGGGACCGCGCCGCCTCGACATAGCCGAGTTGCTTGACCGAGAGCGTCGCGGCCCGGGTCAGGCGGCAGGTGAACGACCAGTTCGTCAGGCCGAGCGCGATCAACAGGCTGGTCAGCCCCGGGCTGAGGATCGCCATGATCGCCAGCGCGAAGATCAGCGACGGGATGGCGAGCATCATGTTCGTCAGGCCGTTGACGAAATCGTCCCACCAGCCGCCCCAGTAGCCTGCGCTCAACCCGAAGGCGACCCCGATCACGGTGTTGATCAGTTGCGAGACGATGCCGACCGTCAGCGAGATGCGGGCCCCATAAAGCACGCGGCTGTAGATGTCGCGCCCCTGGGCGTCGGTGCCGAACCAGAAGTCGGAACCCGGGGGCAGCTCGGCGTTCATCAGGTCGGCGCCCATGACAGGGTCGGAATGGGCGAGCCAGGGGGCGAGGACGCCGCCGATGACGACCGCGGCGAAGCAGGCGCCGCCGATCCAGAGATTGGCACGGAACTTCATGCTTGAGCCTAGCTGTACTTGATGCGCGGATCGACGACGGCGCAGAGCACGTCGACGGCGATGTTCACGACGAGGAAGAACAGGACGATGGTCAGGATGCAGCCCTGCACGACCGGAATGTCGCGCCAGGTCACGCTGTCGACCAGCAGGGAGCCCAGTCCCGGCCAGGCGAAGAGCTTCTCGACCACGACCGCCTGGCCGAGCACGGAACCGAACTGCAGGCCGAGCGTCGTCAGCACGATGACCAGCGCGTTGCGCAGCACGTGCCAGCGGAGCACGCGATACGAGCCGGAGCCCTTGGCGCGCGCGGTGCGGATGAAATCGGCGTGCATGACCTCCAGCACGGCGGCACGGGCCGTGCGGGCGAGCAGCGCCAGCGGCGAGACGCCGAGCGCGACCGCCGGCAGCACGATGTAGCGTGGGTCGCCGTCGCCATAGCCGAAGCTGGGGAACCAGCCGAGCGTCAAGGCGAAGGCGTACATCAGCAGCAGCCCGAGCCAGAACATCGGCAGCGACAGGCCGGAGACCGCAAAGACCATCGACAGCATATCGACCCAGCTTCCGGGCCGCAGTGCGGCCAGAAAGCCGAGCGGCACGCCGACGACGACCGCGAAAAGCATTGCCGCGATGGCCAGCTGGAGGCTCGGCCAAAGCCGCTCGCCGATCAGCGCCGTGACGGGCTGGCGCGTGCGAAAGGAATCGCCGAGGTCGAAGGTGGCAAGGCCGCCGATATATTTCGCGAGCCGTTCCGGCAGGGGCTTGTTGAGGCCAAACTGCTCGTTCATCCGCGCAATCGTCTCGGCATCGACATTGGTGCGCCCGTCAGCCATCTGGCTCGTCGCGAAATCACCGGGAATGACGCTGAACAGCACGAAGATCAGGGCGGCGACCGCCAGCAGGATCGGTATGGCCTGCAGCAGCCGGCGGAAGACATAAGGCAACATGAGACGCTCCTGATTGCGACCTCGGCGGCATGCCGGGGTCGCAATGGCTGGCTCACTGTCATCCCGGGCGGGGCGGCGATCCGGGATCCATGCCGCAATGGTTCGGATGGATCCCGTCCGGCCCCGCGGACGCCGTCCGGGATGACGGCGCGCACTTTCGTGGCCGGAAGACTACTTCGCAGCCGGCGAGGAAGCGTCGACCCAGAGGTCCTCGTAACGCTGCAACGCGAGCTCGGTCGCATTGGGCTGCAGGCCGTGCAGCCAGGGCTGATAAGCCATCACCGCCTTGTTGTAGTTGAAGAACCAGACCGGCGCCTCGTCCTGCAGCATGGCATTGGCCTTCCGCAGGATCGCGAGCTGCTTGTCGGGGTCGTTCTCGGCGGAGGCCTCGTCGATCAGCTTGTCATAGGCCGCGTTCTTGAAGGTGGTGTAGTTGCAGGACGAACGCGGCGTCGCCGAATAGAAGCACTTGAGCTGCGTCAGCGCATCCGGGCCGGAGGTATTCGACCAGATATAGGCCTGGAAGTCGCCCTTGGCGATGACGCCGCCGAGCGCCGAAGTCTCGACCGGCTTGACCTTCACCTTAATGCCGACCTTGGCGAGCATCGGGATCGTCGCCTCGACGATCGGGATGCCCCAGCTCTCGTTCGGCGTCGCGGTCCATTCGAACTCGAAGCCGTCGGGATAGCCGGCCTCGGCCAGCAGCTTCTTCGCCTTCTCCGGGTCGTAGGCATAGGGCTTGGCGTTCTTGTCGAAGGCCGGCACGGAGAGCGGCAGCCAGCTCACGGCGCGATAGGCCTTGTCGCGCACGAGCCGCTTGATGATCAGATCGCTGTCGATCGCATAGTTGATCGCCTGGCGCACGCGCTTGTCGGAGAAGGGCTTGAACGTCGGGTTCATGCCCATGTTGCGGGTGAAGACCTCGGCGACCTCGAGCAGCCCCTTCGACAGGTTCGGGTCGGCCTTGTAGGCGACGTATTGCGACGAGCCGAGGATCGAGACGTCGATCTCCTTGTTGCGGAAGGCGACGTCGCGCGCGGCCGCCTCGCCCATCGGGACGATGACGAGCTTGTCCGCATAGGGCTTGCCGGCTTTGTAGTACTTCTCCCATTTCTCGAAGACCATGCGCGAGCCGGGAACGTGCTCGACGAACTTGAACGGGCCAAGGCCGATCGGCTTGTCGAAGAAGCCCGGCTGCTGCGCTTCCTTGGCCGGCAGGATGGCGGTGGTCGCGCTGTAGAACAGGAAGCCCGGATTGACCTTGTCGGTCATCGTCATCTCGAGGGTGAAGTCGTCGATCTTCTTCAGCCCGGAGATTTCCTTGGCCTGGCCCTTCTGGACCTCGGTCGCACCCTTGATGCGGGCGACGTAGCGCGCGCCGGGGTAGTTCTTCGACCCGTCCATGATCCGGTTGTAGGACCAGATGATGTCGTCGGCCGTCATCTTGCGGCCGTTGTGGAAGAGCGCGTCGTCGCGCAGCTTGAAGGTGTAGGTCAGCCCGTCCGGCGAGACCGAGACGCTCTTGGCCAGCTCCAGCTCCGGCTTGCCCGCCTTCGCGTCCCAGCGATACAGCATGCCGTGTAGCGCATAGCCGTAGATCTCGTCCTGGATCTGGTTCGAGACATGGCTGTCATTGCTGACGAACGACGCGCCATAGGGCGCCGTGAAGCGGATGGTGCCGCCATGGCGCGGTTCCTGGGCTTGCGCCTGCGTGGCAAAAGCCGCCAGCGTCAACGCCGTGGCGAAGGCAAATTTCTTCAACAACACGTCTATTCCTCCCTGTTTCCCTCTGCTCCGGCTGATCCGGATTGGTTTACTTCCAAGTGGAACCATACCGGCTTTGCCGGTGCTGTCTTCCCCCTCCTGCTCATTTTTTTGGCAGTCGGTCGACCTTGGCCGGCGTCCTCGCTCCGCCGTCAGCTCTTTTCGCGCTCATAGACGACCTCGCCGCCAAGGATCGTCAGATCGCAGCGCGTATCCTCCAGGATAGCGGCCGGATCGGCCGTCAACAGGTCGCGCGAGAACACCGCGACATCGGCGAGGAAGCCCGGTACGAGCCGGCCCTTCACGGTCTCCTGCTTCTGCGAGAAGGCGCCGAACTCGGTATAGGCCTGCAGCGCCTCCTCGATCGAGACGCGTTGCGCAGCGTCCATCACCGTGCCCTTCCAGGTCTTGCGGGTGAGCATGGTGTGGAAATTCGGGAAGGGATTGGGGTCGCAGACCGGGGCGTCACTGCCCGTCGCCGGCTTCAGGCCGAGATCGATCCACGTACGGAACGGATAGCTCGGCAGCGCCCGCTCCGGCCCGAGCACCTTGATGTAGGCGTCGCCGAAATCATGGATGAAGACCTGCTGCGGGCAAGGATAGATGCCGGCCTTGACCATGCGCTCGTGTTGCGCGGGCGTCGAGAAGCCGCAATGCTCGATACGGTGGCGCCGATCAGGGTCGGGATAGGCGGCGAGCGCCTTCTCATAGGCCGTGATGAGCTGCTCGATCGCGGCATCGCCGATGGCGTGGCAGACGAGCTGGTAGCCCTTCTTGTGGGCATCGAGCACCATGCGCTCGAGCTCGGCATCCTCCCACATCCAGACGCCGGTGGTCTTGTCTTCGCCGAGATAGGGCTCGGTCATCCAGGCGGTGCGGCCGCCGGCCGAACCGTCGAGGAAGAGCTTGACGCCGCCGATCATCAGCATCTCGTCGCCGGTGCCGGAAATGAGGCCGGCCGCATGGCATTCCGGCACGATCGAGCGGCCGTCGTCGCCGAGCAAGGTCAGCCAGGTCCGGACCGGCAGGCGGCCGTCGCGCTTGGCACGGTGATAGGCGGCGATCTCGCGGAAGCCGCCCTTCTGGCCGACGGCGGCGTCCATGCAGCTGGTGATGCCGAGCGAGAGCAGATACTGCCCGCCGCGCTCGATGCCGGCGATGATATCCTCCTCCGTCGCAGGCGGGATCGCGGCCTGGACGGGCGCGCGGGCGTTCTCGGCGAGCAGGCCGGTCAGACGGCCGTTCTGCTGCTCGATCAGGCCGCCCTGCGGCGTCGGCGACATTTCGTCGATGCCGCCGAGCTTGAGCGCCTGCGAATTGCAGATGGCGACATGGCCGCAGGTGCGGACCAGCATGACCGGATTGTTCGGCGCCGCGCGGTCGAGTTCCTCGCGATAGGGATGGCGGCCGACATCGAGCTTCGTCTGGTCATAGCCGCGCGAGAGCACCCATTCACCGGGCCTCAGCGTCGCGGCGCGGGTCGCGATGGCGTCGAGCAGCGCGTCCAGAGTCGGTGCGGCCTCGGGCTTCGAATCGACCCAGCCCATGGTCATGCCGAGCGAGACAAGGTGCAGATGCGAGTCGTTGAGGCCTGGCGTCGCCAGCCGGCCCCTGAGGTCGATCACGCGGGTCTTCGGCCCGATCAGCGGCTTGATCTCGGCATCGCTGCCGGCGGCCAGGACCTTGTCCCGGAAGATCGCCAGCGCCTCGACGACGCCCTCCTCGCGGCCGCACCAGATCGGCCCGTTGCGCAATACGATATCGGCCTGAATCGCCATGGTGTTCTCCTCAAGTCCAGTCGTCGCGGCTCCTGAGAGCGGCGGTCAGATATCGTCGAGCGGGAAGATCGGGCGGCGGACCTTCTTGTAGGGCCGCTCCTTGAAATTGCGGGTCGAGAGCGCGCCGGTATCGACCTCCAGCACCTCGCGCGCGATCGGCTCGAAGGCCGCGCGGAAATGCTGCATCGACTTGACGATCAGCGTCGATTTCCGGGTCGGATCGACGCCGAGCGAGGTGAACTGGGCGAGGTCGGTCGCCTGGCCGTTATGGGTGATGACGATGATCTCGACGTCGTCGACCCGCAGCAGCGCGGAGAGCCCATAATTGCGCCAGGTGCCGCCGGCCATCGGGCCGTAGCAGATGAAATGGCCGTCGGTCAGCGCCACGACATGGGCGTCGAGATCGAGCGGCCCGCCGCCCATCGTTGGATCAACCTTGCCGCCGAGCTTGATCCGGCCGCGATTGCCGACGCCGATCGCCTGGGCGGCCAGCGCCGCCTCGGGATCACAGATCGCATGGAAGCCGACATTCTTCAGCTTCGCCGCCAGCACGGCGCGCAGCAGACTGGTGGCGTCACCATAGGCGCCGGAGCCGGGATTGTCCGAGTAGTCCGAGATTACCAGCGGCTTGTAGCCGGGCTTGCCAGAATCGACCTCACCGGCCTTGGCGCGGGTGATCGCTTCGACCAGCGGCGTGAAATGGATCGAGGAGAAGCGGCGCTGCTCCCAGGCATAGTCCATCAGCTCTTCGGCGATGTCTTGAGCCTTGCTGCGATCATCGGCCGTGACCGCTATCGAGGGGCCGATATCGTGGACGTCCGCCGAGGAGAATCCGGCCTGGACGCTGACGACCAGCGCATCGCCGGAGGCTTCCAGCGCATCGCCACGGCGCAGCAATTCGAGGAAGGGCGGCGAGGTGGTGCGGCCGCCATCGAGCGCGTAGAGGATGGGGCGCCGGGCGAGCGCGACCTTGGGCTTGATCTCGCCCTTCATCGCGCGCTGCAGCAGTTCGGCCGCCTGCCAAGTCCGCTCGTACTGGTCGATATGGGGATAGGTCCGGTAGGAGATCAGCGCATTGGCGTTGTCGGCCATCAGCTCTGTCACCGTCGCATGCAGATCGAGCACCACGACGACAGGAACATCGGGTCCGATGCGCTTGCGCAGGCGCGCCAGCAGCTCGCCCTCGCCGTCATCCGAGCTTTCCGTCGCCATCGCACCGTGGAGATGCAGCAGCACGCCGTCGACGCCCGAGGCGGCATCGACGATCTGGCCGGCGAAGAGGTCGAAGGCGGCATTGGTGACGCGGCCGGACGGGTTGGCGCCGGTCACCAGCGGATGGACGAGGCTCCAACCGAACTGGTCGGCCGCCTCGAAGGCCGCCCCCATCGAGGTCCGCGTGCCGCGGAAGGCACTGGGGATCTCGTTGTCGCGATAGGCGCCGTGGGCCCTGAAGGTAGCCTCGTCCGTGAGCTGAACACTGAAGGTGTTCGTCTCATGCATGAATTCGGCTATCAGCACCCGCCGCGTCATCGACTTTCCGCTCCCGCTCAATTTTTTTGACATTTTTGGCAAGCCCCCTACGGCATTGCCACCATTTTCCCTGCATACGTGCTCGCAGATCCCGTCGCTTGTCCAGCGACGGTGAATATGCTGAACTCGACGGAACCATCTTGGGCATTGGCGCATTCTCTCGCGACGCTCCGCGAGTCCCTGCCCATGACCGCTTCCCGAACCACCGGCCGCCGCCAGCGCCTGCGCCGCGTTTCGGCAGCCGAGCTGACCATCCGCCGCGTCCGTCATGGCCGCTCTTTCAGCTATCGGGATGTCGAGGACCGGCCCGTCAAGGATGAGGCGACGCTGGCCCGAATCCGCTCGCTCGCCATCCCCCCGGCCTATCGGGACGTGCGCATCGCCTCCGATCCGATGGCGCATCTCCAGGCGGTCGGCCATGACGAAGCCGGACGCCTCCAGCACCGTTACCACCCCGACTGGGAGCGGGTTCGGGAACGCCGCAAGCTGAAGCGTCTCGGCCGGCTGATCGCCGCCTTGCCGAAGCTGCGAGCCCGCATCGCGAAGGATCTGCGCGCCCGCCCGCTTAGCCGCGACAAGGCGCTAGCCTGCGCCGCCGCCATCATCGACCGCTGCCATATCCGCGTCGGCAACGAGACCTACGCCAGGGCCCACGGCAGCCATGGCGCCTCGACCTTGCTGAAGCGGCACGTCGACGTCAAAGGCGCGCGGATCGCGCTGCATTTCCGCGGCAAGAGCAGCAAGGACATCGCCTGTACGATCGAGGACAAGGCGCTGGGCCGCGCCCTGACACGCATCGCCGCCCTGCCAGGCCGGCGCCTGCTGCAATACAAGCGCGACGACGGCAGCGTCGCGCCGATCCGTGCCGCGGAGATCAATAATTACCTGCGAGCGGCCTGCGGCGAGCCGGTGAGCAGCAAGGATCTGCGGATGCTCGCCGCCAACGCCGCCGCCGCCGAACTGCTGCTCGCCAGCGAGCAGGCGGTCAGCGAAACCGGCCGCAAACGCCAGCTCGCAGACATCATGCGCGCGATCTCCGAGCGGCTGGTCAACACGCCCGCAGTGGTGCGCAAGAGCTATGTGCACGCCATCGTCATCGACGCCTATGCCAGCGGCCGGCTGCAACGCAGCTATGAGACGGTGCGCGCCAGCGGCCATTGCTCGCGCATCGAGCGGGCGCTCGGCCGGCTCGCCGGCTGACCAGCGCAACGGCTGCGGCGGAACAATGGCGCCCCCGCAGGGCTTGGTTCCGAAAACCCTCTCAAGGAGAGCCGCCATGACGCAAGCCGATAACCGCGACGACAATCCGAACACGGCCAGGGACGACCGGCGCGAAGCCCGTCTCGCCGAAGCCGGCACCGCCTCACCCTCCGTCGACAGGCGCCGGGCGAGCGATCACACCGACGTCCACGACCCGGGGAGCGATGCGAACGAGACCGCCGACGGCCTCAACGAAAGCGAGGAGGCATTGAGACACGCGATCGAGGACGTCGCCAGCGGCGGCTCACCCGACGAGCCGACCGAAACGGTGCCCGTCTTCGACCGCCGCTCTCTGCCGCCGAAGATCTGACCGGCAATCACGGAAGGAGTTCAGTCATGATCAACCGCACCGTCTCTCCCAAGCCGATCGCCACGCCTCAGCGTCCGGGCCAATCAGCGCATGAGGAGGGGCGGCCTGGCCCATCGCCCGCATCGGAGCACCCCACGGGGCCGGCTCCGCCCTTCGACCCGGATGAGGAAGAGGTGCGCCAGAGCGACGATGCCCGGGGGACGAACGCCAAACGTGCACACGGTTCGTGAGTGCGAGGCAAGGCGCTCTGCGGGCTCCGTCGACTGCTCCCGTCATCAGAAGCCACTTGACGGCGTCCCGACCGGGTATCGTCGGAATAATCTCTCAAGCGACTGTAATAATTGACTAATTTATTTTTCCAACCTCGTGGAACCGACCCTCGTGATTCGACGTTCCCCCGCTGCTGAGTTTTGCGGCGGAGACTGAGATGGACGAGGACAGGATCAAGCGGATCGCACGGGCGATGTGCCGCGCAGCCCGGATCGACCCCGACAAGCCGGCCGGGAACAAGGGCCCCTTCACCATGTCGATGCAGGCGCCGGGACATGACACCCCGCAACCGGCATGGATGCTGTTCCGGCAGGAGGCAGCGCGCTTCGCCGCCCGTCATCGGGATATCGCGCAGACGCTCTGACCATTCGGTGGCGGCCATCCGCAGGCATGCGGCGATGGCTATTCGAAGGCCCGGACCTCCCTGCGGAGGCCGGGCCTTCCAGTGTCCGGCCCTGCAGGGCCGCAATCCCTAGAGGCTCTTGAAGCTCGGATAATAGCCGCGAAAGCTGGTCTCGAGGATGGTCGCGCCGCCGCGCTGCTTCAGCGCCTCGGCAGCCGCGATACCAATCTGCGCCGCCTGACCGGGCGCGCCGCTCTCCGCCGCGACGACACGCTCGGCACCGTCGATCGAAGTGACCTGGGCATGCAGCGTCAGGTCTCCCTCCCGCCATTCCGCGCAAGCTCCGACCGGCAGGCTGCAACCCGCGCCCAGCGCATGCATCATGGCCCGTTCGGCCTCGACCTCCGCCCGCGCCTGGGGACACTCGATCGCCTTGAGCACCGCGATGACGGCATCGTCTTCAGCCCGCGCTTCCAGGCCGAGCGCGCCCTGCCCCACCGCATAAGGGAAGGTCATCGGGTCGAGAACCTCCGAAGAGGCGCCGTCGAGCCCCAGGCGCTTCAGCCCGGCATGGGCGAGGATCACGGCGTCGAGCCCGTCCTCGCCATCGATCTTGGCCAGGCGGGGTCCGACATTGCCGCGGATCGGTACGACGGTGACATCGGGCCTCAGGCTGAGGATCTGCGCCCTGCGCCGCAGCGAGCCGGTGCCGACACGCGCTCCTTGCGGCAGGGCCTCCAGGGTGGTGCCGCAGAGGCCATCGCGCGGATCCTCGCGCGGCGGCACCGAGGCGAGGGTCAGGCCGTCATGCAGGGTCGTCGGCAGATCCTTCAGCGAATGCACGACGAAGTCGACCTCGCGATTGACGAGCTGCTGCTCGTGCTCGATGGCGAAGACGCCGACCATGCCGAACTGATGGAATTCCGACTTGCGGTCCTTGTCGGCGATCGTCGCGATCTGGCACAGCGTGAACTCGGCCTGCGGGAACCGCGCCTTGATCAGGCCCATGACATGGTTGGTCTGAGCCATCGCCAGCGGGCTGCGGCGCGTGCCAATCCTCAGATGCATCGGCTGAACTTTCGTCTCGGTCTGGTCCGCGGCCGCGTCGAAGCCTGCGGCCGGTGTCGTATCGCGCCGCTATATCAGCCGCCCGAGGCGCTGACGAGAGCACCACCCGGCGTCATTCCGCTGCGCGCTCCGAAGACTGCAGCCTGCGAAGAGCCCGCTCCAAGACCTCATGAACCCGCTGCTCCTGCATCTGGGCGACATTGAAGCGCATGAACTCGCCGGCCGACTGGCCCACGCTGAAGACGTTCCCCGGCGCGAGCACCACGCCCTCGGACAGCGCCAGGCGCGACAGCTCCGCCGCATCGACGCCCTCCGGCAGCCGGCACCAGAGATAGAAGCCGCCCCGCGGCATCAGCCAGGGCCGGATGCCGAGCGCCTGCAGCCGCGCCGCCTCGCTGCGCCTGGCCCGTGCAAGCCGGCGGCGGACATCCTCCATATGCTTGCGATACCCGCCGCCGGCGAGCAGGTCGGCGATCAGCCCGCACGCGATGGGGCTCGGACCGCCGAAGCTGGTGGCGATCTGCAGGTCGACGAGCCCCTCGATCCAGTCCGGGCGGGCCGCGACATAGCCGCAGCGGACCGAGGCCGATAGCGTCTTGGAGAAACTGCCGATGCGGATGACCCGGTCCAGGCCGTCGAGCACGGCGAGCCTGGGCGACGGCTCCGGCTCGAAATCCGCGAAGATCTCATCCTCGACGATGATCATGTCATGCGCGGCAGCGACGCGGAGCATGCGGTAGGCGACCTGCGGCGACACCGTCACCCCGGTCGGATTGTGAAGCGCCGCGTTGGTGAGATAGAGGCGCGGCCGTTCCGCACCGACGACGTTTTCGAAAGCTGCGAGATCGGGGCCGTTCGGGGTGTAGGGTACGCTCAGCAAGCGCAGCTGATGCGCCCGCAGCAAGGCACGGAAGTTGAAATAGCAGGGATCGTCGACGAGCACGGCATTTTTTTTTTCAAGCAGAAGACGGCATACGAGATCGATGGCCTGCGTCCCGGAACTGGTCAGCAGCAATTGCTCGGGCGTCAGCCGCAATCCCTCCTCGGCAAAGCGGCCGAGCAGGAGCCGCCGCAAGGGCAGCGAGCCGCGCGTGCTGCCGTAGTCGGTCAGAGCCACGGCATCGCCTCGCGCCAGATTCCTCAAGCCGCGCCGCAACGCCTCGTTCGGCATCCAGCTGGCCGGCAGCCAGCCGCAGCCGGGCTTGAGCGTATCCGCTTCTGCATCGAGCGACTGGCGCGAGACCCAGAAGGGATCGACGGCCCGCGCCGAGGCCGGCGGCGCGAGGCTGAGCGGCGGCAGGCCATGCCCGGTCAGGTAGAAGCCGGAGCCGGGCCGGGCGCGGACGAGCCCTTCCGCCGCAAGCCGATCATAGGCTTCGACCACGGTCGAAGGCGAAACCTTCATCGCCGCGGCGCAGCGACGAATGGACGGCAGCCGGTCGCCGGGCGCGAGCTGGCGCGCAGCCACCCTTTCGCGGATCGCACGCATCACCGCTTCGGTGCGCGTCTCGTGGCGGCTGTCCATCATTACCCCACCGTACTGGCAATGATACCAGCACAGTTCTTCCGGATTGTATCCATCCGTTCCTGTCACCATGGCGGCGATAGGTCTAGGTCCTTTTGCCGAAAGCGAGGCGGGATGACGATTGCCGGCAAGGGTTGGGGCAGCGGGCTGCTCGGCGTGATGATCTTCAGCGGCTCGCTGCCGGCGACGCGCGTGGCCGTCGCCGGCTTCTCGCCACTGTTCCTGACATCCGCCCGCGCCGTCATCGCCGCCGCTCTCGGAGGATTGTTCCTGGCGCTGCTGCGCCAGAAGATGCCCGCCCGGACCGATCTGCTCTCCCTTTTCGTCGTCGCGATCGGCGTCGTCCTGGGCTTTCCACTGTTGACCGCCCTGGCGCTGCAGCATGTCACCGCGGCGCGCTCGATCGTGTTCATCGGGCTGTTGCCACTGGCGACCGCCATCTTCGGCGTGCTGCGCGGCGGCGAAAATCCCAAGCCGGCCTTCTGGCTGTTCTCGGTCCTCGGCAGCGCCACGGTCGCGGGCTTCGCGCTGCTGCATAGCGAGGGCAGCTCTCTTGCGGGCGACCTGCTGATGGTCGCAGCCGTCCTGCTCTGCGGCCTCGGCTATGCGGAGGGCGCCACGCTGTCGCGCCGGCTCGGAGGCTGGCAGGTGATCTCCTGGGCACTGCTCTTGTCCCTGCCGGCGAGCGCATCGATCGCGCTGGCCTTCCTGCCAGCGTCCTGGAACGGCATCGGGCTGCCCGCCTGGCTCGGGCTCGGCTACGTCTCGGTGTTCAGCATGCTGGTCGGCTTCGTCTTCTGGTATCGCGGGCTGGCGCTGGGCGGCATTGCGGGCGTGGGCCAGCTTCAGCTCCTGCAACCCTTTCTCGGGCTGCTCCTGGCAGGGCTGGTACTGCACGAGCCGATCGCCTGGAGCATGATCGCAGCGACCGGCGTCGTGGTGCTCAGCGTCGCCGGCGCCAAGCGCTTCGCCTAGGGCCGCCCCCGCGCTTCGCAAGTGTAAAGGATACGATCGCGAGCGGGCCCAAAGGCGCAGCACGGGCGTGTCGTCATCAGCCTGTCGTGAACCGCGCTGCAGAACCGCCGCTCGGCCCGTCACCTCGATTTCGCATGCTCCGCTTCGTCCTTCTTCGCCTCTCTCGCGCGCTCCTGACGGTGACGATCTGCGTCTCGGCCGTGTTCGTCGCGCTGCGCCTGGCTGGCGACCCCGCCGACATCATGCTGCCGGTCGATACCCCGCCGGATGTGCGCGCCTCCTATCGCGAATTATGGGGCCTCGATCAGCCGCTGGCGGCTCAGTACCTGCGCTACGTCGCCAGTGCCGTCAGGGGGGATTTCGGCCTGTCCTTCGCCGACGACCGGCCCGCCTTCGCCGCCGTGACGGAGGCGCTGCCGAAGACCTTGCTGCTGGGTTCCTCAGCCCTGATGCTCGCGCTGCTGATCGGCCTGCCGCTCGGGATGCTCGCCGCGCTCCGTCACAACCGCACGACGGACCGGCTGGCCATGGCCGTCGCGGTCTTCGGATATGCCATCCCGGTCTTCTTCCTCGGCATCCTGCTGATCCTGCTCTTCGCCCTGAAGCTGCGCGTGCTGCCTTCGGCCGGCTCCGAGAGCGTCCGGCATCTCATCCTGCCGGTGGTCACCCTCGGCCTGCCTCTCGCCGGGCGCCTGGCCCGCTTCGCCAGGACCGCGACGCTGGAGGTGCTCGGCAAGCCCTACATCCGGGCCGCGCGCGGACGCGGCGTGATGCCGCTGGCCGTGATCATCCGGCATGCCCTGCCCAATGCGGCCGTGCCGCTGCTGATGTTCATCGGCATCGAGATCGGCCACATCCTCGCCGGCAGCGCCGTGGTGGAGACCATCTTCGCCTGGCCGGGCATCGGGCGGCTGCTGGTCGACTCGGTCTCGACCCGAGATCTGGCCGTGGTCCAGGCGGTGATCTTCACGGTCACCGTCATCATGGTCGGAGCCAACCTGCTGGTCGACATCGTGCACATCCTGATCGATCCCCGGCTCGGCGGCTTCTCGCGCGCCATCGGCAGACCGGCGTGATGACTGCCATCGATCTGCCCAACGCCTCGCCGACGCCCGGCCGCCTGCGCAGGAACGCGATGTCGCCGGTGGTGGCACTCTCGGCCGGCTTCCTTGTGCTGGTCGTGCTCGTGGCGCTGCTGGCCGACTGGCTGGCGCCGCTGCCTTATACGGCGCAGAACCTCGCCGCCCGTCTGAAGCCGCCGATGACCGAAGCTGGCGGCACCACGTACTGGCTCGGCACGGACCAACTCGGCCGCGACATCCTGAGCCGGATGATCTTCGCCGTGCGCAGCTCGATCCTGATCGCGGTGATGGGGACGCTGATCGGCGCGGTGGTCGGCACCTTTCTCGGTTTCGTGGCGGCGCGCCTGCGCGGCTTTGTCGACCAGGCGATCATGATGCTGGCCGATGCGCAGGCGGCGATCCCCGCGCTGTTCCTGGCACTGACGATGCTCGCCTTCTTCGGCAACAACATCGTGCTGTTCATCATCCTGGTGAGCATCGACGGCTGGGATCGCTATACGCGGCTGGCGCGCGGGCTCGTCGTCTCCGAGCAGGAGAGCGACTACATCAATGCCATCGAAGCCCTCGGGGCGAAGCCCGCGCGGGTCGTCCTGCGCCATCTGCTGCCGAATATCGCGGCGGCGCTCGTGGTCCAGGCGACGCTGAACTTCCCCGGCACGATCCTGCTCGAGACCTCGCTGTCCTTTCTCGGCCTCGGCGTCCAGCCACCTGGAACGTCGCTCGGCCTGATGCTGGGCGAAGGGCGGCGCTACCTGCTGAACGCCTGGTGGATCGCGGTCTTCCCGGGCCTCGCGATCTTCCTGACGACCCTGTCGATGAGCCTGTTCGGAGACTGGCTGCGCGACCGCTTCGACCCGACCAGCGAACGGCACTGACGATGCTGACCGTCGACCCCGGCGCACCCCGTCCTCTTGCCATCGCGCATCGCGGCGGCGCCCTGCTCGCGGCGGAGAACACGGCCGAAGCCTTTCGCGCAGCATCGGCGGCAGGCGCGGAGATGATCGAGACCGATCTGCGGCTGACCCGCGATGGCCATCTGGTCTGCCTGCACGATGCCGATCTGCACCGGATTGCAGGAGACTCCCGGCACGTAGCGGACAGCGATCTCGCCACCTTGGCGGCGCTGTTGCCAGGCCTGCTGACGCTGGACGAGGCGGTCGCCGCCTCTGCGCCGCTCGGCCTGCTGCTCGACGTCAAGCTGCTCGATCCGGCGATCCTGCCGCCGATCATCGCCGCCCTTGCTGCGGGGGACTCGCTGCGGCGCGGCGTGCTGGGGCTGCGCGACCCCGCTCTCCTGGCGGCGGCGCGCCAGCTCTCGCCCGATATCGCGCTGCTGGCGTTTGCGGCCGATCCGGATGCGATCGCGGAAGCGAAGGCAGCGGGCGCGAGCTGGTTCCGGCTGTGGCAGGCCGATGCGGACGAGGCACGGATCGCCGCCATCCGGGCCGCAGGCATGCGCTCGGTGATCATGACCGGCCAGCCGCGCTCGGTCGCCCTGCCCGGCTATCCGCCCTTCCCCGTCGGCCGCGTGGATGCCGAGGGCATCCGCCGGATTTTCGCGCTGCAGCCGGATGCGGTGATGCTCGACGACCCTCGCCTGCTCATCGCCGCACGGGCTGTCACGGCCCTGTCGCCAAGTTGAGGCAAGGCAGGCGGATCGGCGTTTCCGCGCGATCCGGTTCGCCGCCTCCAGCTCGACGCGAGAAGGCCCATGATGACGATTTCCCGCCGCCGTTTCCTCGAAGGTGCGGCCGTCGCCCCGGTTCTGCTCGGCACGCCGCTGGCCTTCGCCGCCGGCGAAACCCTGCCGAACTTCACCATCGCCGTCGCCGACCTGCCGGCCACGCTCGAACCGGCCCGCGAGCTCTCCAACGTCGGCACGCGCGTCACCTACTCGATCTTCGACACGCTGATCCGCCGCGACTTCCTGGGCGCGCCGGATGGCGGCGGCTCGGAGCTGAAGCCGCATCTCGCCACGAAATGGGAGCGTGTTTCCCCGCAGGAACTGGTCGTCACGCTGCGCCAGGGCGTCAAGTTCCACAATGGCGACGAGCTGACCTCGGAGGACGTGGCCTACACCTTCCGCGAGGGCCGGCTCTGGGGCGACAAGCCGCAGATTCCGGGCGGAAGGCCCTATTTCGGCATCCTCGCCGGGGTCGAGCCGATCGACCGCTACAGCGTCCGTTTCAGGACCAAGGTCGCCGATGTGCTGCTGGAGCAGCGCCTCGCCTCCTGGTGCGCCTGGATCGTCAACAAGCGCGCCTACGAAGCCATGGGTTTCGAGGCCTATTCGCGCAAGCCCGTCGCGACCGGCCCCTATCGCGTGGTCTCGCATTCGGCTGCCGACGCTACGGTGCTGGAAGGCTTCGACGACTACTTCATGGGCAGGCCCACCGCGAAGCGCGTCACCTTCAAGCGCGTGCCCGAGCTTGCCGCCCGCGTCGCCGGCCTCGTTGCCGGCGACTATGATCTCATCACCAATGTCCCGCCCGACCAGACCGGCGTGATCGCCGGCTACAAGGACATCGACGTGCGCTCGGTCGTGCTGGCCAACGTCCATGTCCTCGCCTTCAACGAGCAGGACAAGGTCCTTGCGGACAAGCGCGTCCGGCAGGCGCTCTGCTACGCGATCGACCGTCAGAAGCTCGTCGACACGCTCTGGCAGGGAACCGCCCGGGTGCCGGCAAGCCACAATTTCCCCGAATACGGCCAGATGTTCGTCGAAGGCCGCAAGCTGCCCTACGATCCCGCCAAGGCAAGGGCGCTTCTCAAGGACGCCGGCTACAAGGGCGAGCCGATCGTCTACCGGACGCAGGCCAACTACTACACCAACGCGCTGGAGGCGGGGCAGATCCTGATCGAGCAGTGGAAGGCGGTCGGCATCAACGCGTCGCTTCAGGTCGTGGAAAACTCCACGCAGTTGCGGGGGCCGGGCGTGCAGATCTTCAACTGGTCGAACTCGACGCGCCTGCCCGACCCGCTGGGTGCGATCTGGGTGGCCTGGGGGCCGGCCGGCGAGGCCCAGGTCTCGAAGTTCTGGACGTCGGCCGAAGCGTTCAACAAGGCTGGCAGGGCGATGGAGGCCGAGGTCGACCCCGCCAAGCGCAAGGCGCTGTTCACCGAGATGCTGGACATCTGGGAGGACGAGGCGCCGGCGACGATCCTGTACCAGCCGAGCGAGGCCTACGCGATCAAGAAGTCGATCGGCTGGCGGCCGACGACCTTCTATTTCATGGATTTGCGACCAGACAATCTCAGCTTCGCCAAAGCCTGAGCCTCCGGCACGGGGCGCGGACATGCAAAGGGCGGCCGGTGGCCGCCCTTTCTCGTTCTCCGGCAGCGCCGGGACTACTGCCCGCCGCCAAGAATGAACCGGCGACCCTCCTGCTCCACGACGTCCACGTGCTGGGTGAAGGCGCCCACTCCAGCCGAATGCCGCGTGACGCGCGCCTCTTCCCGTGCCGGCTGCGCGAGATTGCGGCCGACCATGCTGGCCGCCGGCGCGAGACCGAGCAGGCCGAGGACGGTCGGACCGATGTCGATGATGCCGGCGGGCTCCTGCGAAACCGTTCCGGCTTCGGCGCCACCGAGGATCAGCACGGTGTTGAGCTCGTGGGGATTGATGCCGCCATGCATGCCACCGCCGAGCGGTACGTCGCCGGGCGTCATCGCCCCGAGGCCGGGCAGGCCGTACCGATCGGCGGCAAGGCTCGACTTCAGGATGAACATCAGCTCCGGCTGGCGTTCGGCGTGGCCGGTCCCCGTCAGGGCGAGCGAGAGCGTGCCGGGGACCTCGCCCTCGATGCCGTTGCGGTCGCGCGAGAAGAGGTGACCGACCGCCGGCTGCCGCATCAGCCAGTCGGCAATGCGCGCGATCTCCGCGGGATCGCCGCCGGCCAGGCGAATCTCGCCGCTGATGCCGCCCGTCGCGACCAGGGCCGCGTCCTCGATCAGCTTCGCGGCGCTGAGGTCGAAGCCGGCCTGCCGCGCCGTCTCGAACATCGGCTCAATCGAGTCTGTCGAGATCTGGCCGTGGTCCGAGGCTGCGAGAACCGTGATGCGTTCGGAGTCCGGCTGCGCCTCGACCCAGTCGAGAATGGCTCCGAACGCCCTGTCCGCCTCGCGCAAGCCCGCCGTCGCCTCCGGCGATCCAAGCCCGCGATAGTGGAAGGTGGTATCCGGCTCGTTGAACCAGATCAGCGCGACCTCCGGCTGCAGTTCCGGCAGCACGAGCTCCGTCATCACGCGGCCGCCATAGGCGACCTCCTGCAGCCGCGGCAGCTCCCGCTCCGGCAACGGCCCCAATCGCGCGGTCGCCTGCGCGACCGCTTCCGGCGTCTGCGTGGCTCCGGCGCCGTGCATGGAAAAGGTCCAGTGGCCGTTGGCGCGAGCACGCGGATTGATGAAATGCGCCGAGCCGGCCGAGCCGGTGTGCACGACGGCCAGCCGCTTGCCGGCGCGGGCCAGCACGTCACCGAAGGTGTCAGCGGCAAGCAGGCGGCCGTCATGATGAGCCTCCGCACGGCGGATGAGCGCGGCGTCGCTGGTATCGAACATGCGATCGGCGATGGCCGCGCGATGATAGAAGGCGTTGCCGACGATGCCATGCACGATCGGCGGCGCGCCCGCCGCGATCGAACTCGTCGCCACGCGCGTCACCGAAGGGAAGACGCTGCGCGCCTGGCGGAACCAGGTCCCGCGCGCGGCGAGCCGCAGGATGTTCGGCGTCAGCTCCGGGGTGACCAGGTCCGGCCGCAGGCCGTCGAAGACCGCAATGACGACACGGTCGGCGGAGGGGTGGGGTGGTGTGCTCATCTCGTTCCCGGTCAGCAAGGCAATCGGTCAGGCGGCGGTCGTCGCCGGAGCGGCGGCGGCCAGATGGCAGGCGGCGAGACGGCCATCGCCCACCGGCTGCAGTTGCGGCACCTCTTCCCGGCAGCGCGCCACCGCCCGCGGGCAACGCGGATGGAAGGCGCAACCACGCGGCCGGTCCACCGGATTGGGCGGATCGCCCCTCAGGATGATGCGGTCCTGGGTGCCGCGCAACGGCGTCGGCACCGCCGAGACCAGCGCCTCGGTGTAGGGATGCATCGGGCTGTGGAACAGCGCGTCGGGGCGCCCCTGCTCGACGATGCGGCCGAGATACATCACCGCGACCTCGTCGGCGATCTGCCTGACGACCTTGAGATCGTGGCTGATGAACAGATAGCCCATGCCCAGACTGGCCTGTAGATCCTGCATGAGGTTGATGACCTGGGCTGCCACCGAGACATCGAGCGCCGAGATCGGTTCGTCGCAGACCAGCAGCACCGGATCGAGCACCAGGGCCCGGGCGAGCACCACGCGCTGGCGCTGCCCGCCCGAAAGCTCGTGCGGATAGCGCTCGAACAGATCCGGCCTGAGGCCGACGGCATCGAACAGTGCCAGCGCCTTCTGCCGCCGCGCCCTTTCGCCGTCCTCGAGCCGATGGATGGTCAGCGGCTCGACGACCTGCTGCCCCACGGGCAGACGGCGGTCGAGAGCGGCAAGCGGGTCCTGATGCACCATCTGCATCCGGCGGCGGAGCGCGCGCCAGCGGCTGTCGCGTCTGGCTGTCACAGCGCTGCCCTCGAAGGCGACTCTCCCCCGCGTGGCCGGCAACAGGCCGAGCGTGAGCTTCGCGGTGGTCGATTTGCCGCAGCCGGATTCGCCGACCAGTCCAAGCGTTCGGCCGCGGGCGAGCGAGAAGCTCACACCATCGACAGCGTGCAGGAGCCTGCGTGCACCTGCCTCCGTCGCAACCGGATATGCGCGAGCAAGGTCCGAGACTTCGAGAAGCGAGGTCATGCGGGCACCTGCAGCCGTCGGAGCGGCGCCGCTTCCGGCGGCGTGCGCGCCGTCGGGGGCGGCAATTCCGCGAGGCGCAGGCACGCGGCCCGCTGGTCCTGCGCCGCGATCACGAGCGCGGGCAATTCGCGGCCGCAGCGCTCGACCGCCGCCGGGCAGCGCGGCGCGAAGGCGCATCCCGGCGGGATGGCCGCAGGCGCGGGAACCGTGCCCGCGATCGGGGTCAGGCGCCGCCGCGGGCCGTCGAGCGTCGGCAGCGCCGCGAGCAGGCCCTGCGTGTAGGGGTGGCGCGGGCACGTCAGCAGGTCTTGCGTGGCCGCGGTCTCGACGATGCGCCCGGCATACATCACGGCGATGCGGTCGCAGAGATCGCCGACCACGCCGATGTCGTGGGAGATCAAGACCAGCGCCATTCCGGTTTCGCGGCGGATGTCACGGATCAGGTCGAGAACCTGGGCCTGGATCGTCGCGTCGAGTGCCGTGGTCGGCTCATCGGCGATCAGCACGTCGGGCTCGCCAGCCAGGGCGAGCGCGATCACCACACGCTGGTTCATACCGCCCGAGAACTCGTGGGGATATTGGCGCAGCCGCCGCGACGCATCGGCGATGCCGACCCGGTCGAGCAGGCGCAGCGCCTCCCGCCGTGCGGCCTCCCCCCTCAACCCGCGATGCAGGCGCAGCACCTCGGCCAGCTGCGTGCCGATGCGCTGCACCGGATTGAGCGCACTCGACGGATCCTGAACGACCAAGGCGATCCGCCCGCCCCGGACTCCGGCAAGCTCGCGCTCGGACAGGCGGGCGAGGTTGCGCCCTTCGAGCGTCGCCTCGCCACCCGTCACCACGCCCGGGCCCAGCAGACGCAGGGCGGCGAGCCAGGTCAGGCTCTTGCCGCAGCCCGATTCTCCGACGATGCCGAGCGTCTCGCCGCGCGCGAGCGAAAGGTCGACACCGCGGACGATCGCAGCACCGCCCCGCTCCGCCACCGTGAAATCGCGCAAGCGCAGCAGCGGCTCGCTGGCACTCGCGGCGAGCAGGGTGGAGGCCGCCCCCTCGGGCCGGTTCCGCATCGGATCCGATATTGGTTGCATGAGGCTGGCATAGCGCCGGCCTCATGACCGTGTTGTGACGCCACCCGCTGAAGCCGATGCGGTGCGCAATCGGCACGCTGCCGAGCCGTCAGGCCTCCGCCCCCGGCGGATGGGTTGCGCCTGCGGTTGCGGCCAACCGCGTCGGCCTTCAAACGAGAAGAGCGGCTCGACCGGTCGGTCGACCGAGCCGCCGAGCTTGCGGCGTCAGAACATGTGGAAAGGCGGCTTGGCCTCGGCGGGCAGGAGCGCCTTGTAAGGCGTCCGTGCAAGGCGCTCGTCGAAATCGGCCTTGGCCTGTTCCAGAAGCCCCGGTTCGGCGAGCACGTCGGCGGCCACGCCGGCCATCGCCTTGGCGACGTGCACCATGCCCTTGTGCGCCAGCGGCGACTGCCCGTGCGCCGTCAGCTGCCAGGAATGCCCCGGCGTCCCGATGGTGTAGGTGGCGCCCCGCGCCTGCACGGTCGGCACGGCCCAGGAGACGTCGCCGACGTCGGTCGAGCCCATCATGCGCGGCCCCGGCACTTCCTTCGGAGCGATCGCATTGCAGAGCGGGAAGTCCGAGACCGGCAGCCCCGAACGACGGAACGCGCTCTCGATATGCGCCGCGGTCACCGTCTGCTGCATACGCTTCGCAAAAGCGACGTCTTCGGCATCGAAAGGCGGCGGCCCGAGACGGTCGAGGTTGCGTTGCATGGCGTCTTCGAGGGGCGTGTTCGCCAGCAGGCTGCTCATCGCGCTGACGACTTCACTCGTGACGGTCGTCTCCGTCATCAGCGCCGCGCCATCTGCGATCTTGCGCACACGCGCCAGCAGCTCGTGGACCTGAGACACCATCGTCGCCCGCACGACGTAGCGCAGCCTGGCCTTGGCCTGAACGACATTCGGGGCAATGCCGCCGGCATCCAGATAGGCATAGTGAACGCGCGCGTCGCTCGGCATGTGCTCGCGCATGTAGTTGACGCCGATATTCATCAGCTCGGCGGCATCGAGGGCCGAACGGCCGAGATGAGGCGCGGCGGCAGCATGGCTGGCACGCCCGGAAAACTCGAAGTCGATCGTGGTGTTCGCCAGCGAGACCGGCGCCGTCACTGCCGCGAAATCCGCCGGATGCCACGAAATCGCGATGTCGACATCCTTGAAGGCGCCTTCCTTGACCATGAAGGCCTTGCCAGCCCCGCCCTCCTCTGCCGGGCAGCCATAATAGCGGACGCGGCCCTTCAGCCCCCGCTCCGCCAGAAAGTCCTTGATCGCCGCCGCAGCCAGCATCGCGCCCGCGCCGAGCAGGTTGTGCCCGCAGCCATGGCCGGCAGGCTGGCCGGGAAGCGGCTGATGCTCCGCCACGCCCGGCGACTGCGAGAGTTCGGGCAAGGCATCGTACTCGCCGAGGAACGCGATGACCGGGCCGCCCTCCCCGGCCTCCCCCATGACGGCGGTCGGCAACCCGGCGATGCCGGTCTCGACGCGAAAACCCTCGCGGCGAAGCTGCTCGGCATGGGCCGCGGCCGATTTGAACTCCCTGTAGTTGAGCTCCGGCATTCCAAACACGCGGTCACTCAACGCGATGTAGTCCGCCTGCTTCGAATCGACGATGGTCCAGATCTTGTCGGTGTTCTGCACAGCGTTCTCCCGCGATGGCCTTTGCGCCCCTGCAGGCGCCTCTTCGTCGATCGGCTGCCGAGGACAGGCGCGACCGCGCGAGGCTACTACAGGGCGAACGGCAAGACGGTTGAATTCTACGCCCGCAACAGCGGCGCTTAGTGCAGATCGATCCGCCGCGATCCGCCGAGCTGCAGCGGATGCCGCAATGAGGCAACTGCCGGAGCGCCTGCGTCCAGCCGGCCCTGCAAGCCTCAGCGAAATCGATGGAAACGGATGGTGCCGCAAGAGGGATTCGAACCCCCGACCCCCTCATTACGAATGAGGTGCTCTACCAGCTGAGCTATTGCGGCGACGGGTGGCGCTGTACCAGCAGGCGGGTTGCTTGGCAAGCCGCAAGAGGCACCACACATGCCGGGCACGAGGCGGCTCGCGACCCGTCGCTCCTCTTTCAGTCCTTGCGCAGCTTCTCCGTCTCCGGCTTCTCCTGGCCGAGCGCGACGATGCCGCGGCGGATGGCGCGGGTGCGGGTGAAGTGCTTGTGCAGGGTTTCGCCATCGCCATAGCGGATAGCGCGGGTGAGCAGTGCGAGATCCTCGTTGAAGCGTCCCAGCATCTCCAGCACCGCCTCCTTGTTGTGCAGGAAGACGTCGCGCCACATCGTCGGGTCGGAGGCCGCGATGCGGGTGAAGTCGCGGAAGCCGCCGGCCGAGAACTTGATCACCTCGGACTGCGTCACCGCCTCCAGATCCTCGGCCGTGCCGACGATGTTGTAGGCGATGAGATGCGGCAGATGGCTGGTGACGGCGAGCACGAGATCATGGTGCTGCGCGCTCATCACCTCGACCAGCGCCCCCATGCCTTCCCAGAACTGGCGGGTTTTCGCGATGGCCGCAGCGTCCGTGCCTTCCGGCGGCGTCAGGATGCACCAGCGGTTGAGGAAGAGGCTCGGGAAGCCGGCATCGGGGCCGGAATTCTCGGTGCCCGCGACAGGGTGGGCCGGCACGAAGGCGACGCCCTCCGGCAGATGCGGCAGGACGGCGTCGACGACCGAGCCCTTGACCGAGCCGACATCGGAGACGATCGCGCCTTGCTTCAACGAAGGCGCGATCTCGGCCGCGACCGGCCCGCAGGCGCCGACCGGCACGCAGAGGATGATGTGGTCGGCATCGACAGCCGCTTCCGCCGCCGTCTCCGCGACCGCATCGCCAAGGCCCAGCTCTCGCGCCCGCTTGCGGACGGCTTCGTCGCGATCCGCCAGCACGATCGTGCCGGCTAGGTTCAGCTCCTTCGCCGCCCGCGCGATCGAGGAGCCGATCAGCCCGATGCCGATGATGGCGAGGCGGGCGAAGACCGGCTCAGAGCGGCGCGGCGCGAAGCTTTCCGCCATCTCGGTCACGCCTTGAGGAAATCGGCGAGCGCGGCGACGACGAGGCGGTTCGCCTCCTCCGTCCCAATGGTCATGCGCAGCGCGTCCGGCAGGCCATAGCCGCCGACGGCACGCAGGATGAGGCCGCGCTGCGTCAGGAAGGCGTCGGCGTCCTTTGCGGTCTTGCCGGGCGTTTTGTTGAAGTGGATCAGGACGAAATTGCCGACCGAGGGCGTGACGGTCAGGCCGAGCTTCTCCAGCTCCGCCGTCGTCCAGGCAAGCCACTTTTCGTTGTGTTCGAGGGCGGCAGCGACATGGGCCTCGTCGGCGACGGCGGCGGCTCCAGCCTCGATCGCGGCGCCGTTGACGTTGAACGGGCCGCGGATGCGCTCGAGCGCATCGATGATGTGGGCCGGCGCATACATCCAGCCGATGCGCAGATTGGCGAGGCCGTAGATCTTCGAGAAGGTGCGGGTCATCACGACATTCTCGCTCTCTGCGACGAGCTCGATGCCGGAGGCGTAGTCGTTACGGCGGACATATTCGGCATACGCGGCGTCGAGCACGAGCAGGACATGCGGCGGCAGGCCTGCCTGCAGGCGCTTGACCTCGTCGAAGGGCAGATAGGTGCCGGTCGGGTTGTTGGGGTTGGCGAGGAAGACGATCTTCGTCTTCGGCGTCACCGCCGCCAGGATGCCGTCGACATCGGCCGTGTAGTTCTTCTCCGGCACGACGACCGGCTTGCCGCCCATGGCAAGGATGGCAATGCGGTAAACCAGGAAGCCGTACTGGCTGTAGATGCCCTCGTCGCCCGCGCCGAGATAGGCCTTGGTGACCAGCTCCAGCAATTCATCCGAGCCGTTGCCGCAGATGATCCTCGCGGGATCGAAGCCGTAGCGGCCGGCGATCGCCTGCTTGAGCTTGGTCGACGTGCCGTCGGGATAAAGCTCCAGCTTGGCGGCGAGGCCCTCGAAGGCTGCGATCGCCTTCGGGCTCGGGCCGAGCGGGGTTTCGTTGGAGGAGAGCTTGTGCAGCTTCACGCCGGCGGGCGCGGCGGATTTGCCGGGAACGTAAGCCTCGATGTCGAGAACGCCGGGACGCGGGGTGGGTCGAGAGGCGGTCGTCATAGGAATTGACCTTGCAGCAGGAAGCGATTCGGGCCCGCTCAACGGGCGGATTTGACGGCGAAGCGGGCGGCATGACTGCCGACCTCGGAGAAATCGCTGAGGCCGGCCGGCACGAGCGCTTCACGGATCGCGGCCTGGTCGACCTCGCCGGAGGCCGCAACCAGCAGCGACAGATGCGAGCCGTCGGCCGCCGAGGCCGAGACCTCGGCCAGATGCTCGGCGAGCCCGTGGCGCAGCGCCTCCGACCAGCGCTCGACACGAGCGGCGTACAGCACGATTTCGCGCACGGCGGCATCGGTCAGTGGCTTGGCGATGCAGTAGACCGGCGTGCCGGCCGGGTGATCCGGCCGCTCGATGAAGGGCAGGCGCGCGATGATCTTGGGCTTGTCCGGCCCGATCAGGTCGCGCCACCAGATGCCGGCACTGGCGCCCTGGTCCATGCGGAAGATGCCGAGATCGCCAGCCGACTCGGCAACGGCACGGATCACGGCGCGGGCATCCTCATGCGGGACGAACGGCACGGTGAAGCCGAAATGGAAGCGGGCGGAATCGCGCATCGCCGGATCGCCGCCGGAGACGTCGGCGTGGACCGAATAGCTCGCCTGAACATAGGTGAAGGTCGCGATGATGATGCGCCAGATGCTCTCGACCGTGTCCAGCGGCAGAAGCCCCTTATGGCGCAGCGCAAGGCGCTTCATCATGTCCGCCTCGCGGCCCGGACGGAAAGCGGAGCCGGAGGCCTGCGTCTTCTTGACCGAGATCAGCGTCTCGATGATCTGCGAGCGCTCCATCAGCAGGGCATGCATCTCGCTGTCGATGCGGTCGATCTCGGCGCGCAGATCGGCGAGGGTCGTGGGGGCGGCTTCGGTCATGGCAAGAACGCGCTTTCCGGCAAGGCCACGCTCCTTAGCGCCCCGGCGCCACCTTGGCAAAGCGTCCATGCAGTCCCGCGTTGACAGCGGCGCGCCGGCGCGGCATCGCTAGTTCGATTTTCCGAACGCCTGGACCGGCAAGACAAATCCCACTGCCGAAGCGGACGACATGCGCGATCCTTTTCCCAGCCTGGCCGATCCGCTGAAGGAGGCGAACGAGCCTTCGAGCCTCGTCGCGCGCTTCGGGCCGGAGGCGCCGCTCCTGATGGACTGCGGCGTCGTGCTCGACCATTGGCAGATCGCCTACCAGACCTATGGCGAGCTGAACGCCTCGCGATCCAACGCGATCCTCGTATGCCATGCCCTGACAGGCGACCAATATGTCGCGAGCCGTAATCCCGTCACCGGCAAGGGCGGCTGGTGGACGGCGATGATCGGGCCGGGCAAGCCGATCGATACCGAGCGCTTCTTCATCATCTGCGCCAATGTCATCGGCGGCTGCACCGGCACCACCGGCCCGGCCTCGACCAACCCTGAGACGCGCAAGCCCTGGGGCCTGTCCTTTCCGGTGGTGACGATCCGCGACATGGTGCGGGCGCAGGCCGCGCTGATCGATTCATTGGGCATCGAGACGCTGTTCTGCGTCGCGGGCGGCTCGATGGGCGGCATGCAGGTGCTGCAATGGGCGGCAAGCTATCCCAACCGGGTCTTCTCGGCACTGCCGCTGGCCACCGGAGCCAAGCATTCGGCCCAGAACATCGCCTTCCACGAGGTCGGCCGGCAGGCGGTGATGGCCGACCCCGAATGGCGGCAGGGTCGCTATCTCGAGGAGGGCACGCGGCCTTCCAAGGGGCTTTCCGTGGCGCGGATGGGCGCGCACATCACCTATCTCTCCGAGCAGGCGCTGCACCGCAAGTTCGGCCGCAAATTGCAGGACCGTGAGGCGCCGACATTCTCCTTCGACGCGGACTTTCAGGTTGAAAGCTATCTCCGCCATCAGGGCCTGAGCTTCGTCGAGCGCTTCGACGCCAATTCCTATCTCTATGTGACGCGGGCGATGGACTATTTCGACCTCGCCGCCGACCATGACGGCGTGCTGGCGTGCGCCTTCGCGGGCACCAAGACGCGCTTCTGCGTGGCCTCCTTCACCTCGGACTGGCTGTTCCCGACGGCGGATTCGCGTGCCATCGTGCATGCCCTCAACGCGGCCGGTGCCTCGGTCTCCTTCGTCGAACTGGAGAGCGACAAGGGCCACGACGCCTTTCTGCTCGACGAACCCAACCTCTTCGCCACGACGCGCGGCTTCCTGAGCGCAGCGGCGCGGGCACGGGGGCTTTGACGATGGCGCTGACCGAGCCCCAGACCAACCGCATCGACCTCAAGCTCGTCGCCGAGATGGTCCAGCCGGGCACCCGCGTGCTCGACGTCGGTTGCGGCGACGGGGCGCTCCTCGCCTTGCTGGCCGAGACCCGCAATGTCGATGCCCGGGGCATCGAGCTTTCGCGCGAAGGCGTGGCCGATTGCGTCGCGCGTGGCCTCTCGGTGATCCAGGGCGACGCCGATACCGATCTCGCCGACTATCCCGACGACTCGTTCGATTACGTCATCCTGTCCCAGACGATCCAGGCCACGCGCAATCCGCGGCTCGTGCTGGAGCAGATGCTGAGGATCGGCCGGCGCGCCATCGTCTCCTTCCCGAATTTCGGGCATTGGCGGATGCGCAGCCAAGTGTTCTTCCAGGGCCACATGCCGGTGACCGACGCGCTGCCCTATAGCTGGTGGGACACGCCCAACATCCATTTCTGCACGATCCGTGACTTCGTCGCGCTCTGCGACCTGATCGGCGCGGAGAAGGAGCGGGCCGTGGCCCTCGACGCCGCCGGCGGCAAGGTCGGCGTCAACGCGCCCTGGTGGTTCTGGAACCTCTTCGGCGCGCAGGCCGTGTTCCTGCTGAAGCGGGGATAAGCAAAGTCGCCTTGCCAGAAACGGAAAAGGGCCGCTCGCGCGGCCCTTTCCTGTTCATCTGGCGGTCACAGGTCAGTTCAGTGCGACACCAGCCGGCCGCTTCTCCTTCACGGCCGCGACATCGCCCAACATCAACGAGCCTGGACCGACCGTGATCGGCACGGTCTCGCCGTCGACGATCTCGCCGGCAAGGATCGCTTCAGCCAGCGGATCCTGCACGAACTTCTGGATCACGCGCTTCAGCGGGCGCGCGCCATAGGCCGGATCGTAACCCTTGTCCGCCAGCCACTCGCGCGCCTCCTTCGAGAGCTCGAGCGTGATCTTGCGGTCGGTCAGCAGCTTCTGAAGCCGGGCCATCTGGATATCGACGATCGCGTCCATGTCCTTCCGCCTGAGGCGATGGAACAGGATGATGTCGTCGATCCGGTTCAGGAACTCCGGCCGGAAAGCGTGGCGGACCACGCCCATGACCTCCTCGCGGACCGCGTCGCTATCCTGCCCTTCGGGCTGGTTCACCAGGAACTCCGAACCCAGGTTCGAGGTCATGATGATCAGCACGTTGCGGAAATCGACGGTGCGGCCCTGGCCATCGGTCAGGCGGCCGTCGTCGAGCACCTGCAGCAGGACGTTGAACACGTCCGGATGCGCCTTCTCGACCTCGTCGAAGAGCACGACCTGATAGGGCCGGCGACGCACGGCTTCCGTCAGCGCCCCGCCCTCCTCATAGCCGACATAGCCGGGAGGCGCGCCGATCAGCCGGGCGACCGAGTGCTTCTCCATGTACTCGGACATGTCGATGCGCACGAGCGCCGTGTCGTCGTCGAACAGGAACGACGCCAGCGCCTTGGTCAGCTCCGTCTTGCCGACGCCGGTGGGGCCGAGGAACATGAAGGAGCCGATCGGACGGTTGGGGTCCTGCAGGCCGGCCCGCGCACGACGCACCGCGGTGGAGACCGCCTCCACCGCCTCCTTCTGCCCGACGACGCGGGAGCCGAGAACCTCCTCCATGCGGAGCAGCTTCTCCTTCTCGCCCTCGAGCATGCGGTCGACCGGCACGCCGGTCCAGCGCGAGACGACGGCGGCGACGTGATCGGGCGTCACCGCCTCCTCGACCATGCCGGCGCTGTCGCCCTTCTCCTCGATCTCGGCCAGCTTCTTCTCAAGCTGCGGGATCTCGCCATAGGCGAGCTCGCCCGCCCGCTGGTACTCGCCCTTGCGCTGCGCCTGGGCGAGTTCATTGCGGGCGTTGTCGAGCTTGGTCTTGAGCTCCGCGGCCTGGCCGAGCTTGTCCTTCTCGGCCTTCCACGTCGTGGTGATGGCGTCGGAGCGCGCCTCCAGATCGGCCAGCTCGGATTCGAGCCGCTTCAGCCGCTCCTTCGAGCCGGCATCGCTCTCCTTCTTGAGCGCCTCCTGCTCGATCTTGAGACGGACGATCTCGCGATCGATCGAATCCAGCTCCTCGGGCTTGGAGTCGACCTGCATGCGCAGACGCGCCGCGGCCTCGTCGACGAGGTCGATCGCCTTGTCCGGCAGGAAGCGGTCGGTGATGTAGCGGTTCGACAGGGTTGCAGCCGAAACCAGCGCCGAATCCGCAATGCGGACGCGGTGATGCTGCTCGTATTTCTCCTTGAGACCGCGCAGGATCGAGATCGTGTCCTCGACCGTCGGCTCCTCGACGAACACGGGCTGGAAGCGCCGCGCCAGCGCCGCGTCCTTCTCGACATACTTGCGGTACTCGTCGAGCGTGGTCGCGCCAATGCAGTGCAACTCGCCGCGCGCGAGCGCCGGCTTCAGCAGGTTGGAGGCATCCATCGCGCCGTCGGTCTTGCCGGCGCCAACGAGGGTGTGCATCTCGTCGATGAACAGGATGACGCCGCCATCCGAAGCAGAGACCTCGGTCAGCACGGCCTTCAACCGTTCCTCGAACTCGCCGCGGTATTTCGCGCCCGCGATGAGCGAGCCCATGTCGAGCGCGAGCAGTTCCTTGTCCTTCAGGCTCTCGGGCACGTCGCCATTGACGATGCGCAGAGCGAGGCCCTCGGCGATGGCGGTCTTGCCGACACCGGGCTCACCGATCAGGACGGGATTGTTCTTGGTCCGGCGCGAGAGAACCTGAATCGTGCGACGGATCTCCTCGTCGCGGCCGATCACTGGGTCGAGCTTGCCATCGCGCGCCGCGGCGGTGAGGTCGCGGGCATATTTCTTCAACGCGTCATAGGCCTGCTCGGCCGAAGCGGAATCGGCGGTGCGGCCCTTGCGGATCGCCTCGATCGCGGCGTTCAGCGCCTGTGGCGTCACGCCGGCCTTGGAGAGCGCCTTGCCGGCCTCGGTGTCCTTCTCGATCGCGAGCGCGAGCAGCAGCCGCTCGACCGTGACGAAGCTGTCGCCGGCCTTCTCGGCCGCCTTCTCGGCGGTGTCGAAGACGCGGGCGAGGCCAGGCGTCAGGTTGAGCCCGCCCGAGCCGCCCGTCACTTTGGGCAGCTTCGCCAGAGCCTGATCGGTCAGTTGCAGAGCGACGCGCGACTGGCCGCCAGCCCGGTCGATCAGGCCGGCCGCCATGCCCTCGTTGTCGTCGAGCAGCGCCTTGAGCAGATGCTCCGAGGTGAACTGCTGATGTCCTTCCCGCAGGGCGATCGTCTGCGCCGCCTGGAGAAACCCCTTTGCGCGATCGGTATATTTCTCAATGTTCATTCAAATCACTCCCGCCCGCAGGCGCGCCCCGTAGCGACGCCAAGCCTGCTGCCTTTCATCGAGATAGGGCGCCGCTCGGGCCGCCCTTCGCCTCTCAAGATAGTGTGGCATTGGCGCAACGGAAGAGGGGCGGACACAATTGACCTCGCCGGTCGCGCAGGCCCAGATCGGGCATGGCCGGAACCAAGCGACAGCAGGCGATTCGTAAGGCGCTCAGGGCGCTGGCGCCCGGCATCCCGCTCTCCGACGCCGAAGCGGTGATCGCGCTGGCGGAGCGGCGACATATGAAGGACCTGCCACCCTCGACGGCACTGTGGCTCGCGCTCGGCAGCCATGTCCGCCACGTCCATACCGACTATGAGCGCCTGCTGTCCGAAGGCTACGACCGGGATGCGGCGCGCTTCTTCGTCGCCGAGGAAACCGACGCGGTCCTTGCCGGCTGGGGCTGCCAGCGCTCGGTCAGCGAGGGCGAGGATGCGGAGGAATGATCGCAATCGATACAGAATTTGATCTGTCGGGCTGCCGAAAGGCAGCTATGGTCCCGCCTGCCTTCAACCTGCCGGACCGATCATGCGCATCGAGACCCTCTACCGCTACCCCGTCAAGGGGCTTTCACCGGAGCGCTTGACCGAGGCGACGCTTGCGACGGGCGGCTTCTTTCCCGGAGACCGGCTCTTCGCCATCGAGAACGGCCCGTCCGGCTTCGACCCCGCCGAGCCGGTCCATCAGCCGAAGATCAAATACCTGATGCTGATGCGCAACGAATCGCTGGCGCGGCTGAAGACCCGCTACGTCGATGCCAGCGGCGAACTGGTCATCCATCAGGACGGCCACGAGACGCTGCGGGCCGACACGACCACTCCGGAGGGGCAGGCCGCGATCACGCGCTTCTTTCAGGACTTCATGCCGGAGGAACTGCGCGGCGCACCGAAGCTGCTGACGGCACCGGCGCCCTACCGTTTCACCGATTCGCGCTCGGGCTTCGTCTCGATCATCAACCTCGCCAGCGTCGCCGACCTGGCAGAGCGCGTCGGCCGTCCGGTCGCCCCCCTGCGCTTTCGCGGCAACCTGATGGTCAGTGGTCTGGAGCCCTGGGCCGAGAACGAACTCGTCGGCCGTGACATCGACGGCCCAGGCGGGCTGCGGCTGCAGGTCATCAAGCGGATCGAGCGCTGCGCCGCCACCAATGTCGACCCGGACAGCGGCGCCCGCGACATGCAGATTCCCAAGGCGCTGATGCAGGGCTACGGCCATGTCGACTGCGGCATCTATTGCCGGATTCTCGCAGATGGAACGTTGCGGGAGGGCGATGTCCTGAGCCCGACGGAGGCTTCGGCCGCCCTGGATACGGCCTGATCCCGTATCGAAGTACCGGAGCGAACACAAAAAAGGGCCCTCGCGGGCCCTTTCTCAACTGTCGAAAGCGTGCGGATCACTCGGCGGAGCCGTCAGCCTCGGAACCCAGCGCGTCCATCACCTCGCGCGGCGAGCGGCGGCGGCGCGTGCGCTTGGCGGGCGCCGCCTCGGCGGAAGCCTCCTCGCTTGTCTCGACCGCCGCGGGCGCAGCCGGCTCGGCGGCAGCGGGCTCGACCGGAGCAGCGGCGCGAACCGGATTTGTCAGAAAGGATGGCAGGGCTGCCGGCACATCCTCCGCCTCCGCCTCGGGCTGCCGTTCGCGGCGCGGACGACGCTCGCCGCGCTGCGGACGCTCGGCCCGATCGAAGGAACGCTCGGCCTGAGGCTGCTCGGAAGCGCCTTCGGGAGCCTCCTCGACAGCGCCGACGGGGATATCGGATCGCGGCGCGTCGGGCCGCGGGGCGTAGCCGCCCTGCCCGCCTTCGCCGTTGCGGTCGAAGCGACGCTCGCCCCGGTCCTGCCGGTCGAAGCGGCGTTCGTTGCGATCATTGTTGAAGCGGTCGCGGCGACCCTGGCGGTCGAAGCGCTGGCCGCTGCCCTGCTGCTGCCCGTCACCGGCCTCGCCATCGGCCCGCTGGCCGCCATGGCCGTTGTAGCCGTTTCCGTTCATGTGACCGCTATGGGGCCGCATTTCGGGCTGAGGCCCGGTGCCTGGCTGGAAGCCGCCCTGCCCGTCATCGTCGCCCTCCTCTTCCATATCGTCCTCGACCTCGACGAAGGCGCGATTCGGCGGGAAGGTATGCCCGAACTGCTGGGTCATCTGTTCCTGCGCCGCGAGCAGGATGCGGTAATAGTGCTCGGCATGCTGGAAATAGCTCTCGGCCGCGACCGTATCGCCGGACGACTGGGCATCCCGGGCGAGCTGCAAATACTTCTCGGCGACATGCTGCGCAGTGCCGCGGACCTTTACGTCCGGGCCGTTGGATTCGTAGCTACGCTGCAACGGGTTCGGAGATTTACGATTGCCGTTATTGTTGCCGTTATTATTGCGGCCGCGCATACGCCGGTTCTGACCTGGTCTCATTCGCGTCTGTCTCGCGCTTCTGTGTTCAAAGCAACCGTGGCATCGTCATGCGCGTTTCGACACACAGCGGGTTGCGACGCCGTGTCGGGCTGAGTGGACCTGAAGGGGCCTTGCGCCGTTTCTGGTCTTCACGCGCTCTTATTCCAAAGGGGTGCCAACCCCGAAAGCCGAGGGCTGCCGTAGCGCCTTCGGTGTTCAATCTGACTCGTCAGTCGCATCGCTTCAGGAACACGCCCGTAAACAACGCTGATCTTGAGCAAAGGCTTGCCGTTCGAGAGGCTGCCCAACGCTCCGGCTCCGACGCCGCCAGCTTCGGCTGAAAGCTGCATAACCGCTTTTGGCTGCTTCTCCAAGCGAAATCGACCAAAAGCCTGTGCATTATCAGGCAGGCGCGAAGATCAACGCCCGCTCATGGCCCCCGAGATCGTGACGCATCGCCCGCAATTCAAGACCTTCCGCCGCCATGATCGAGACGACATCAGATGTCTGGCCGGCGCCGATCTCGAAGACAATGAAGCCGCCCGGCGCGAGCAGCCGCGGCACGTCGCGCGCAAGGACGCGATAGGGGGCCAGCCCGTCCGGACCTCCGTCCAGCGCCAGGAGCGGGTCATGCTCCCGCACCTCGGCCGAAAGGCCCGCGATCTCCGAGGCCGGGATGTAAGGAGGGTTGGAGACGATGACATCGTAGATGCCCGCCAGACCGTCGACCCAGTTGCCCTGTCGGAAAGCTGCGCGTCCGGCCACGCCGTTCGACGCGGCGTTGCCCGCCGCCATGCGGCACGCTTCCTCGGACAGGTCGATCCCGAGCCCGGTCGCGAGCCGGCATTCGCTTAGGAGGGAAACGAGCAGGCACCCGGTCCCGGTCCCCAGGTCGAGGATGGAGAGCGGCTCGTCGCGACGCGGCCCCAACTGGCGCAAGGCCGCCTCGACGATGGTCTCGCTGTCCGGCCGCGGCTCGAGCGTTGCGGGCGACAGGCGGAAGGTCAGCCCCCAGAACTCCCTTTCGCCGAGAATGCGCCAGACCGGTTCGGAGGCGAGCCGCCGCTGGATGAAATCCGCGAGCTTGCCAAGGTCTGCGGAATGCAGAACACGCCCCGGATCGAGGTCCCGTTCGCCCACGCTGCCTTCGAGCAGAAGCCGGGCATCGAGGCCCGCGTTCTCGATCCCGGCGGCACGCAGTGCCCGCACGACAAGGCGCCGCGCCTCCCCGACGGTCGGCGCGGCGCCCTCCCCTATTCCCGCGACGACCCGTCCGGCCGCCGCTGCAGATGGGCTCAGCTGTTGCCCTGCATTTTCTGGTTGATGCACTGCCTCATCTTGAGGTTCAGCGACTTCTTGCTCTCGCGCGTGCCCCGCATCTCGGCCTGGCACGCCTTGCGGGCCTGGGCCTGGGTCATGGCGCCCTGCACGGCCGCCGGCTGGCCCGACGTGATCTTGCGGAGCGTCTTCTCCTGCGCCTGCGAAGCGCCCGACAGCGCCGCGGCCATCAGGCCGGCCATCGCGATCGTCGAAAACATCTTGATCATGGGTTGCTACCCCCGTTGCTGGTGTCGATGCGTCAGCAACGCCGCCAGTGCGATTTGGTTTCATCGCAGCCATCTCAGGCCATGCCCTCTTCGGACAGCAGCCTTGCCTGATGCTCGGCCGTCAGCGCGTCGATGATCTCGTCGAGCACAAGACCCTGCATCATCTCCTCGAGCTTGTAGAGCGTCAGGTTGATGCGATGATCGGTCACGCGCCCCTGCGGAAAATTATAGGTGCGGATGCGTTCGGACCTGTCGCCGGATCCAACCTGCGCACGCCTGTCGGCCGCACGCTCCGCATCGGCGCGATTGCGTTCGAGATCGTAGAGCCGGGCACGCAGCAATTCGTAGGCGCGGGCCTTGTTCTTGTGCTGGGAGCGCTCGTCCTGGACGAGCACCACCGTGCCGGTCGGCAGATGCGTCAGCCGGACGGCCGATTCCGTCTTGTTGACGTGCTGGCCACCGGCGCCGCCCGAGCGCAACGTATCGATCCGGATGTCGGCATCATTGAGTGCGATGTCGACATCGCTCGCCAGCGGCAGCATCGCGACCGTTGCCGCCGATGTGTGAATGCGCCCGCTCGCCTCCGTGTCGGGCACGCGCTGGACGCGATGGACGCCGGATTCGTATTTCAGCCTGGCATAGACGCCGCGGCCGTTGATCTCGGCGATGACCTCCTTGTAGCCGCCGACCGTGCCTTCGCTTTCGGCCAGGACATCGACGCTCCAGCCCTTCTGCGCCGCGTAGCGCTGGTACATGCGCAGCAGATCGCCAGCGAAGAGCGAGGCCTCGTCACCCCCCGTCCCGGCCCGGATCTCGAGGATGACGCCGCGCTCGTCGGCGGCATCCTTCGGCAGGAGCGCGATCAGGATCTCGCGGCCGCGGGTCTCGATCTCGGCCCGGGCCGTATCGCGTTCCTCATAGGCGAGGTCGCGAAATTCCGGGTCGGTGGCGGGGTCGGCGATCAGCGCCTCGGCCTCGTCCAGCGCCTGCTGCGCCCGCCGCCAGGAGGCGATCGCCGCGACGACCGGATCGAGCTCGGACAGCTCCTTCGCCAGCTCGACGGTGCGCGCCGGATCGCTCGCGTGGTTGATCTCCTCGGTCGCGGCGGCGTGGCGCGCCACGATGCCGTCGAGACGATCCTGCGGAAGCTGTAGGGACATGGAGCAACTCTTGAAATCGACCGATCACGGGGCGCGACGGAGCACCGCTAGACCGGAACCTTGAACTCGGAGGCGAAGGCCGCGAGCTGCGGGCGCAGATTGATCACGCCTTCAGGCGAGGCAAGCATCCAGTCGAGCCGCTCGCGGAGCTTGCCGGCGTCGAGCGCACGCAGCATCGCCTTGACCGGGCCGATCGAGGCGGCCGACATCGAGAAGGCGCGGTAACCCAACCCGATCAGCGCCATGGTCTCCAGCGGCCGGCCGCCCATCTCGCCGCAAACCGTGACCGGACAGCGGCTTTCGCGCGCGGCATCGACGATGCGCTTGAGCGCCCTCAGGGCTCCGACGCCGAGCGGATCGAAGCGATCGGCCACCCGCTTGTTCTCGCGATCAGCGGCGTACAGGAACTGCATCAGGTCGTTGGTGCCGATCGAGAGGAAATCCGCCTCATGCGCGATCTCCGGCAACTCGAACAGCAGCGACGGCACCTCGACCATCACGCCCACCCGCAGGTCGCGCGGCGGCGCCACGCCCTGCTTCTCCAGCATCGCCTGCTCGCGGTTCAGAATCATCCGGGCGCGCCGAAACTCCTCGGTCGTCGCCACCATCGGCAGCATGATCTTGAGGTCGCGCCCCGCGCCCGCCCGCAGCATCGCCCTGAGCTGCGCCCGCAGCAGGCGCGGCTTGTCGAGACCGATGCGGATCGCCCGCCAGCCCAGCGCCGGGTTCTCCTCCTCGATCCGCTCCATATAGGGCAGCACCTTGTCGCCGCCGATATCCAGCGTGCGGAAGGTGACCGGGCGGCTGCCGGCTGCGTCGAGCACAGCGGCGTAGAGCGCCTGCTGCTCGCTGGTGGTCGGCATGTGCTGCGCCACCATGAATTGCAGCTCCGTCCGAAAGAGACCGATGCCGGAGGCCGCCGTCGCCGCAATGTTCGGCATGTCGATGATCAGGCCGGCATTGATCTGCAGCGTGATCTCGGCACCGTCCCTGGTGACGGCCGGCAGCTCCTTGAGCTTCTCGTACTGCTTCTGCTTGCGCGCCCGGAGCCTGGCCTTGTCCTTGTAGGCGTTCTCGACATCGGGCTGCGGGCGAATCTGCACCTCGCCGGCCTGCCCATCGACGATGATGGCGTCACCGGCCTGAACCAGCGCGGTGGCGTTCACCACCTCACCGACCGCAGGAATGCCCAGGGCGCGCGCCACGATGGCGATGTGGCTCGCCGGCCCGCCCTCTTCGAGGAGAAGGCCGCGCAGCCGCGACCGGTCGTAGTCGAGAAGCGCCGCGGGCCCCATCGAGCGCGCCACCAGGATGGCGTTCTCCGGCAGGTCCTCGCGGGCGACGCCGTTGGCCTTGCCCGTGAGCGTTCGCAGCAGCCGGTTCGCCAGATCGTCGAGATCGTGCAGGCGCTCGCGCAGATAAGGATCGGTCTGGCGCAACATCTTGGCGCGCGTATCGGACTGGACGCGCTCGACCGCGGCCTCCGCGGTGAGACCGGTCAACACCACCTCGCGCATCCGGCGCAGCCAGCCCTGGTCATGAGCGAACATGCGGAAGGTCTCGAGCACGTCGCGATGCTCGCCGGTGTGGGCGACGTCCCCGCGCTCGATCAGTTCGTCGATCGAGGCGCGCATGTCGCCGATGGCAGCCTCCAGCCGGGTCACCTCGGCCGCCGGGTTCTCGGCGATGAGGTTGGTGATGGTGACGCGCGGCTCGTGCAGCACCGCATGGCCGAGGCCGACGCCGTCCGCCAGCGAAACGCCGACGCCGTGGATCGGCCGGTCGAGGCCGATCGAGGCGCCCGGCGCCGCCAGCGACTTCAGCCCGCCGGCCGCGATCATCTCCGCCATGATCATGGCGGTGGTCTGCAGCGTCTCGATCTCCTCCTCGGAATAGATCCGGGAGGCGCGGTTCTGAATGACGAGCACGCCCATCACAGCGCCGCCGCGCAGGATCGGCACGCCGAGGAAGGAACGGTAGATCTCCTCGCCCGTCTCGGGGCGGTAGGAGAAGGCCGGATGCGCCTGCGCATCGGACAAGGCGAGCGGCTCCGCCTCGCTGGCGATGAGACCGACCAGTCCCTCTCCGGCCCGCATGGTCGTCAGATGGACCGCCTCGCGGTTGAGGCCTTCGGTAGCGTACAATTCGAGAGAGCCGTCCTCGCGCAGGACGTAGACGGAGCAGACCTCGGCGACGAGGTTGCCGGCGATCAGGACGACAAGCCGGTCCAGCCGCTCCTGCGGGCTGACGGACGCGGCCATCACCTCGCGGAGGCGGCGCAGCAGAACGCCCGGTCCTCCGAGAGCGCCTCGCATCGATCTCAGCCCTCCGCCCGCCTCCTCAGCCATCGACGATACGATGCCTGTCCAGACCCTGAGTCGCCCACCCGGATCATTGCGCCTTCTAGCGACGAAAGCCCGCCTTCGGCAAGGGGCGCCGACAAAGCTAGCGGCATCCGATACCCTCCAGGGCCGGTGCCATCACATTCACGCTTCACCGGACGAGCGTCAGATGGGAGCCGTCGTCGGAGGCAACGCTACGCTTCCGAGCGCCTCCAGGCGCGCGGCCCGTTCCCTCGCCGCGCTCCGGTCCCGCGGGATCTGTCTTGCGGCTTCCACGCTTCGGCGGCGCCTTAGCCTTGGGCGGCAATTCGGCTGCCTCGTCCGGCGCGCGGTTACCTGTGAGCGCATCCAGATAGCGCTGCGTCCACCAGTGGATACCGCTGTTCTCGATGGCGCCATAGAGCAGCTCGAACCGGCGTATGCGCTCGCTTTTCGGCATGGCCAGCGCGGTGCGGATCGCCTCGGCGACCTCGTGGGTATCGTAGGGGTTGACGATCAGGGCCTCGGAAAGCTGCTGGGCGGCACCGGCAAAGCGCGACAGCACGAGCACACCGGGGTCGGCTGGATTCTGGGCCGCGACATACTCCTTGGCGACGAGGTTCATGCCGTCCCGCATCGGCGTGACCAGCCCGACCTGGGCGCGGCGATAGAAGCCGGCCAGCGCCGTGCGCGAATAGGCCTTCTTGACGACGCGGATCGGCGTCCAGTCGAATTCGCCGAGCTGCGCGTTGAGCCGACCGGCTACCTCGTCGGACATGCGGTCGAGCTCGGCGTATTCCGGCACGTCGCTGCGGGACGGCGGCGCGATCTGCAGCAGGCTGACCCGGCCGCGCTCGTCCGGATGACTGCGCAGGAACTGGCCGAAAGCCTCGAGGCGCTGGACGATACCCTTGGAGTAGTCCAGCCGGTCGACGCCGATCACCAGCTTGCGCTCGCCCAGCGATTCGCGCGTCGCCCGCAACGGCGTGGCCGCCTGCCTCACCGAGGCAGAGGCCAGACGACGGAAGGCCTCGACATCGATCCCGATCGGGAAGGCCTGCACCGCCGTTTCACGCACCCCGAGCCGCACGCGCCGCCCGTCCGAGACGGCGCCGCACATCGTCACGAGGCAATCGACCAGATTGCGGACATCCGGAGCCGTCTGCATTCCGACGAGATCGTAGGCGGCGAGCGTCCGCACGAGCGTGGCGCTGAACGGGAGCGCCGTCAGCGTGTCGGCCGAAGGCCAGGGGATATGATGGAAATATCCGATGCGATTGGTCACGCCCCGGCGGCGCAACTCGGCGGCCAGCGGGATGAGGTGATAGTCATGGATCCAGATCACGTCGTCGGGCCTGAGCATCGCCGACAGTTCGCGGGCGAAGCGCCGGTTGACGCCGAGATAGCCCATGTAGTCGTCGCGCTGGAACTCGGTCAGCCCGAGCCGATAGTGCATGATCGGCCAGAGCGCCCGGTTCGAGAAGCCGAGATAGTAGCTCTCGCGCTCGGCCTCGCTGAGATCCGTCACGGCATAGGTGACGTTGCCGCGTTGCATTTCGCGAACCTGGCGGGCGGCTCCTACCACTCCGCTCCAGCCGAACCAGAGGCCGCCATGCTTCTCCAGCGCCTCGCGCAGAGCCACCGCCAGGCCACCGGCCGTCGCCTTCTCATGACGATCGGGAATGGTGACGCGGTTCGAAACGACGACGAGACGCATAGGCGACGAATTCTCCGAGGGAAGGCCGCCCGATTTTCGCCACCGGCGGCAGGAACAGAACGCCGCGAAAGGCGTAATGTTTCCGTGATGCAGGGCCGGGGGCGTGGCGAAGCAGTGGCGGCCTTGCGGTGAAATCGTGTCCCGCATGTTAGGCATCCAGTAGATTCAGACAACCCCAGCGACGAAATTTCCGGGGCGACGCCCTGCAAATTGTGAGAAGAAAGGATTATCGGGCTGGGCGGCCGTTCTTCTGCCGCCTTCCTTGCCCAGATACACAGCGATGACGACCTTGATAGAGCCAGAATCTGCCTACGGCTTGCGCAATATCGTTCCAGATCAGGAGCAGATCGCTCTCTTTCTGGACTTCGACGGTACGCTTGTCGAAATCGCGCCTTCGCCGGAAGACGTGAAGCTCGACCGCCGTGTCGCGCCCGCGCTCGAGGCTTTGCGGAACAGGCTCGGCGGCGCGCTCGCGCTCGTCTCCGGCCGCCCGATCGCCTTCCTCGATACGATGCTCGCCCCGCATGTCTTCGACATCGCCGGGCTTCATGGCGCGCAGATCCGGGTCGGCGGCGAACTGCGGGCCCAATCGGAGGCCCCGGGCAGCCTGCATGAGGCCGTGCGGGATCTGGTCCGCTTTGCCAACAGCCATGTCGGCATCATCGTCGAGGACAAGCGGGTATCGGTGGCGCTGCATTGGCGCCTCGCCCCCTCGCTGCAGGACGAGGCGCTGGCGCTGATGCGCAGGACAGCGGCGGCAATGGGCCCCGGGATGCGTCTGCAGGAAGGCAAGTCGGTCGCAGAGCTGGTTCCGGCGGGGGCCAGCAAGGGCAGCGCCATCGGTTGGCTGATGGAGACACCCGCCTATGCCGGCCGCCGGCCGGTGTTCATCGGCGACGACATCACCGACGAGGACGGCTTCAAGGCCGTCAACGCGATGGGAGGACTGTCCGTGCGGATCGGACGTGACCGCGAGAGCCATGCCGCGCTGCGGCTGGCGTCGCCGACGGCGCTGCGCCACATTCTTCTCGAGGCTGCCGAAACCGGCCGTCTTTCCGCCGACAGCTTCGCCGCGACGAACCAGGACTGACCATGACCGTAACGACCACGGCCGCGGGGCACCACTCCGCCTCGCTCGACCTCGGCGTCATCGGCAATTGCTCGATCGCCGCGCTCATCGACCGCCGGGCCCGCATCGTGTGGGGCTGCTTTCCACGTTTCGACCGGGATCCGGTCTTCTGCTCGCTCATCAACAACGAGGCGGATGACGGCGACGAGGCGCTGGAAAAGGGGTTCTTCGGCATCGAGCTCGTCGGCATGACGCGCTGCGAGCAGAGCTATCTCGACAACACCGCGATCCTCTCATCGGTGCTTTCCGACGATCAGGGCAACGCCATCGAGATCCTCGACTTCGCCCCGCGCTTCGTCCGCTACGAACGCTTCTTCCGCCCGCCGCAACTCGTGCGGCGGGTGCGGCGCGTCTCCGGCCGCCCCCGCATCCGCGTACTGCTGAAGCCCTGTCTCGGCATCGGCGAGGAGCCGGATGAAATCACCCGCGGCTCCAACCATGTGCGGTTCGTCGGCGCGGACCAGACCATTCGGCTGACCACCAATGCACCGCTCTCCTATGTCGTCGAGGGCACGCCCTTCGCGGTCGACCACAACTATTCGTTCTTCATCGGCTCGGACGAAGCGCTGCGCGCCGAGATCGAGACGACCTCGCGCGAATTTCTGGACAAGACGACCGACTATTGGCGGGACTGGGTCCGCTCGCTCTCGATCCCGTTCGAGTACCAGACGGCGGTGATCCGGGCCGCGATCACGCTGAAGCTCTGCTCGTTCGAGGAGACCGGCGCGATCGTGGCCGCACTGACCACCTCGATCCCGGAAGCCCCGGGCACGCAGCGCAACTGGGACTACCGCTATTGCTGGCTGCGCGACGCCTATTTCGTCGTGCACGCGCTGAACCGGCTCGGCACGACCCGGACGATGGAAGACTATCTCGGCTTCATCACCAACATCGTCGATTCGTTCTCGGAAAGCGGCGCGGAACATCTGCCGCCGCTCTATCCGATCACCCGCGGGGGAACGCTGACGGAGTTCGAGGCGAGCCACCTGACCGGCTATCGGGGGCACCGGCCGGTGCGCTTCGGCAACGGCGCCGCGGGGCAGATCCAGAACGACGGCTATGGCGCGGTCGTGCTGGCGGCGACGCATTCCTTCTTCGACCGCCGCCTCATCCAGCCCGGCAAGGATACCTTGTTCGGCCAGCTCGAACGCATGGGCGAGCTGGCTCTCGGCGTCTTCGACAAACCCGATGCCGGGCCCTGGGAGCTCCGTGAAAAGGAGGCGGTCCATGCGTTTTCGAGCGTGATGTGCTGGGCTGCCTGCGATCGACTCGCCCGCATCGCCGGGGCGCTCGGCCGAGCCGACCGCAAGGACTATTGGAAGAGCGAGGCCAAGCGCCTGCGGGGCGTGATTTCCGAGCGCATCTGGAACGAGCACAAGGGTCATTTCGTCTCGACCTTCGACGGCGAAGACCTCGATGCGACGCTGCTGCTGCTAGCCGAGCTCGGCTTCGTCAAGGCCGACGACGCCCGTTTCGTCGCCACCGTCGAGGCGATCGGGCGCGACCTGAAGCGTGGCGACCTGCTGCTGCGCTACGCCACGCAGGACGATTTCGGCTACATGCATACCGGCTTCCTGATCTGCGCCTTCTGGTATGTCGACGCGCTGAACGCGATCGGACGCGGCGACGAAGCCAAGGAGTTGTTCGAGCGGATCCTGCAGCGGCGCAACAGCTTCGGCCTATTGTCGGAAGATGCCGATCTCAAGACCGGGGAGCTGTGGGGGAATTTTCCGCAGACCTATTCCATGGTGGGCATGATCAACTGCGCGATGCGCCTCAGCCGCGATTGGGAGGAGGCCTTCTGAAACGGCCAGGAGGCGCGCGACTCAGCGCGGCGTTCCGAAGCGGAAGGCGATCGGGATCACTCCATAGACCATGGCCAGCACCATGGGTGGCACCGCGAGAGCCGTGACGCCGAAGGTGGACCAGCCCGCCGTGAAAGGCGTCAAGGCCGCCAGCAGCAGATTGATGGCGGCATAGGCGCCGAGGATAGCGACGGCCAGAAAGCGCAGGCGCGACGCGAAGCGCGCAAAGAACAATCGGATCATCCGGGGTCTCCATATAACGAAACGTTCCGTTTCTATTGATTGAACTAAACGGGCCGTTTCGTTATGTCAAGCGCAGGATGCAGCGAATGAGGTGGACGCCCATGGAGCCCAAGCCGAGACGGCGCGCCTCGATCGGCGCCAGGCGCAGCCCGGAAACCGAGGCTGCGGTCAAGGCGGCCGCGCGGGAACTCCTGGCGGAGAAGGGCTATGCCGGCTTCTCGATCGAGGAGGTCGCGCGCCGGGCCGGTGCCGGCAAGCCGACGATCTATCGCTGGTGGCCTAACAAGGCGGAGCTCTTCATCGCGATCTATGGCGTCGAGAAGGACGCGGCGATCCCGGTCCCCGACGAAGGTTCGCTCCGCGAGGATCTGCTGCGCTACACCCGCGACCTCTGGCGCTTCTGGCGCGAGGATGCGGCGGGGCGCGTCTTCCGCGGGCTGATCGCTGAAGCGCAGAGCAGCGAGACGGCGCTCGCGGCCTTACGTTTCAAATTCATGCCGGAGCGGCTGGCGTCACCGCGCCGGATGTTCGTCCGTGCGGCGGAACGCGGCGAGATCGGGCCAGAAGAGATCGACGACCGGCTCGAACTCTGGGTCGGGTTCAACTGGCTGCATGTTCTGACCGACCGGCTCAGCGAGGACGAGCCGTCGCTGAGCCGCAAGATCGCGTTGCTCTCCCGTTAGTGCCCGGTCATTCCACCCTGGCGGCCGCGCGCATCACGGCGAGCGCCAGCGTCTGCGCGGCCGGGACGATGCTCTCGACCTCCAGGAACTCGTCCGGGGTATGGGCCATGCCCCCGATCGGGCCGACGCTGCAGAGCGTCGGGGTACCCTGCGCCGCCGTGAAGCCGGAATCGGCGCAGCCGCCGGTGAATTCCGCATTGACCCCGATGCCGAAAGCAGCAGCCGCCTCGCGATAGGTCTCGTAGAGCGCAGCCGATTCGGACGAGCGCTCCAGCGGCAGGAACTCGCCCTTGATCGAGAGCACGGCACTGGTGCCGGCCACCTCGGGCGTCTCGACGATCGCCGTGATCTTGCCGACCATCTCGTCGCGCTGGACGGCGGTGACATAGCGCAGGTCGATCTCGCACCAGGCGCTGGGCGCGATGGTGTTGACGGTCTGGCCGCCACCGATCAGGCCGACATTGACCGTGACGCCCTTCTCGAGATCGGTGAGGCCCTGGAGCTTCGGAATCTTGATGCCGAGATCGACGATGGCCGAGGCACCCTTCTCGTAATTGGCGCCGGAATGGGCCGGCTTGCCGGTGAACTCGGCCCGCATGAAGACGCCGCCCTTGCGGCCGCTCGTGACGGATTGCCGGTGATCCCTGGCGAATTCGGTGCCGGCCGGGAGGCGGCTCGGTTCCGCATTGAAGACGCAGCGCGACTCGCGCGCCGCCGCCTCGATCACCGGACGCGACGACGGCGAGCCGATTTCCTCGTCGCTCGTCGTCAGCATCAGCAGCGGCGAAGCCAGGCCGCCGCATTCGGCGAAAGCGGCGGCGACGAAAGCGGAAATAACCACCCCGCTCTTCATGTCGGCGACGCCGGGCCCATAGGCCCGCGAGCCCTTGATGGTGAAGGGCCGGCGCGTCGGCTCTCCCTGCGGGAAGACGGTGTCGCGATGACCGAGCAACAGGACGGGACGCTGGTCGTTCGCCGCCGGGTTGGGCAGGCGCGCCCTGACGGCGTCTCCGAAGCGGCTGTCCGGCACGATCTCGACATCGAGCCCGTTGGCGCGATGGAAGCGAGCGACCACCTCGCCGGCCGCATCGACGCCGGCCTTGTCGTAGGAGCCCGAATCGGTATCGACCAGTTCGCGCAGCAGAGCGACCATGCCCTCCTTGCGGTTCGCCAGCCACTCCGTGACCTTCTGTTCCTCGGGACTCAACGCGCTCATCGGCTCACTCGCCTTCGTTCCGGATGGGACAATGCCGTCAGATTAGCGGCTGGGCTGCATGCGGCAATGAGGGATGGCGGCGGCGGCGCCATTCACGCATTGCATGTCGCATCCGGGCATCAGACGAGGCCGGCGGCCCAGACGGCCGTGTACGCCAGCGTGCCGACCGCCATCGGCACCAGCGGATTGACCTTCGAGCGATAGGTGACGACGGCCGTGGCCGCCGTGATCGCAAAGCCGAAGAGGCCGGCATCGGCCGCGAGCGCCGCGACCGCGCCGCTCGCCAGCATCAGGCCGAGCGCGATCGGCACCAGCGCCAACGTCACGATCCTGACGACGCGGTTGCCGCTGAAGCGCTGCAAACCGCGGCTGCAGGCGAGCGCGAGCACCGATGACGGCAGCAGCATCGCCCCCGTCGCGACGAGCAGGCCGCTGGTTCCGGCGACATGCCAGCCGACGATGCTGGCCAGCATGACGTTCGGCCCCGGCGCGGTCTGGGCGATGGCGAAGAGCCGGGCGAAGGTCGGCGCGTCCATCCAGCCGAGGATTTCGACGATCTGCCGATGGACCTCTGGCACGACCGCGTTGGCGCCGCCGATCGCCATCAGCGAAATGGTGCCGAAGGTGAGGATGAGCTGGCCGAAGATGCCGCGTTCCATCAGACGCGCCGCGCTCCGAGCGAGGCCGCGACGAGGCCGACAGGCACGAGCACCAGCAAGCTGGGCAGCATGGGCAGCCGCAGCACCCCGACGGCGAGAAAGGCGGCTGCCGCCATGACCCAGGCCCAGCGGGCGAGGTCGGCCTTGGCGAGCAGGCGCGCCGCCGTGCCGAGGATGAGGCCGGCGGCGCTGGCCGCGGCCCCGGTCAGCGCGACCTGCGCCAGCGGATGATCGGAAACCGCCTCATAGAGGTTCGCGATCGCGACCAGCGAGAGCAGCGGCATCGCCATCAGGGCGAAGACGCAGGTCAGCGCGCCGGCCGCGCCGCGGAAGCGGTCTCCCAGCATCACCGCGGCATTGACGGTGTTGGCGCCGGGCAAGGCCTGGCAGAGCCCCATGAGCTCGGCATAGGCGCGATCGTCGAGCCAGTTTCGTTCCGCGACGATGATGTGGCGCGCCACCGGGCCGACGCCGCCGAAGCCCATCAGTCCGATCTTGAGAAATCCGGTGAAGAGGTTCGGCAGGCTCGGCCGGCTGGCGCTCGCCGCTGTTTCAAGAGCGTTCATCGGCAATCGGCAAGCGGCTAGCGCCGCGCTTCCATCGCCATGCGCAGTGCAAAGCCGGCAAGCACCGTGCCCATCAGCCAGCGCTGCACCAGCGACCAGAACGGCCGCGTCTTCAGGAACAGCGCGATGCCGCCCGCGGCCATCGCGATCAAGGCATTGACGCTGCCGCTGATGACGATCTGGGTAAATCCCAGCACGATCGACTGGCTCAGCACATGGCCGGCGGCGGGATCGATGAACTGCGGCAGGAGGGCGAGATAGAGCATCGCGATCTTCGGATTGAGCAGGCTGGTCAGCAGCCCGATGGCGAAGAGCTTGCGCGGCCCGTCATGCGGCAGGTCACGCAGATTGAAGGGCGAACGGCCGCCGGGGCGCACCGCCTGCCAGGCGAGCCAGAGCAGATAGGCGGCGCCGCCCAGCCGCAGCGCGTCATAGGCATAAGGCACCGCGAAAAGCAGTGCCGTGATGCCGAACGCGGCGCAGAACATGTAGACGAAGAAGCCGAGAATGACGCCGCAGAGCGAGATCAGCCCCGCCGCCCTGCCCTGCGCGATCGAGCGCGATATCAGGTAGATCATGTTTGGCCCCGGCGTGAGCACCATGCCGAGCGCGATCAGGGCAAAGGTCGCGAGTGTCGTCATCTCGGGCATGGGCGAGAACTCCGGCAGGGATCCGGCGCTTGGAGCATGGAACGCCATGGCGAACAATCGACGGCGGCGCCGAGGCGGCCATGCGGCGCAGGGATGCGCTCGCGAGCCGGCACCGTCGCGCTTGCGGAACCCTGCGCCCTGGCTTGCCGTTGTGCCTGAGGGCGCAGGGGGGAACGATGACGCTATTCAGCCGCTTGCTCTATACGCTGATTTCCATCGCGCTTCTCGGCGCATCGGTCATGCTGATCGGCGTGGCGGTCTGGCGCACCGCAACCGGCTACTGGACCGGCGAGAACGCGCTCGACGGGATGCTGGACGCGATCGGCCTGATCATCATCGCGGTCGCCGTAGCCGATGTCGGCAAGTTCCTGTTCGAGGAGGAGGTGGTGGCGGATCGCGAGATGCGCCGGCCGGCCGAGGCGCGCGGCTCGCTGACCAAGTTTATGTCGATCATGATCGTGGCGCTCTCGCTCGAAGCTCTGGTGCTGATCGCCAAGACCACCCGGGAGACGATCAGTGACCTGGTCTATCCCGGCCTGCTTGTCCTGCTCGCCGTCCTGGCGCTGATCGGCCTCGGCCTGTTCCAGAGACTCAGCCAGCATACGACCGCCGCCGTGCCGCCGAAGCATCGGGATGGCGCCGAGGAAGCCGAAGATGCGGAGCGAGGACCGTCGGCCTAAGGCTCCATCCGGCCATCCCGAACGGCGCATTCCGATGCCGCAGACAGCCTCACCTCGCCTCGTCGACGAGGAAGAGATCAGTATCGCCCGGCGTGGCGCCGGCCGCCGTCAGCATCGCATGGATCTGGCCGCGATGGTGGGTCTGGTGGTTGAAGAGATGCGCGATGACGAAGGCCCGCGGCTTGCCCATCTCGCGCCCGGCGGCGCCGGAGTACCAGATCAGCGTGCCGCGCAACCAGTCGGGCTGGACGCTTTCGGCCCATTCGAGGATCACCCGGTCGCGCTGGCGCCGGCGGGCGCAGAACTGGTCCCAACCTTCGAAATAGCTGGCGGAGTCGCGCCCGCCGACCGCCGGTTTTTCCGTGCCGACGAGGCGGTTCAGCCAGACCTCGTCCGCCCAGAGCACGTGATTGAAAGTGCCATGGATCGACTTGAAGAAGGCGCCGCGATCAAGCTTGCGCGCGTCGTCGGTCAATGTCTGCGCGGCCGCCATCAGGCTTTCGTTCTGCCAGGCATTGTAGCGCGCCATGGTCCGGACAAAGGCGGGATCGACCATGGCGGGCTCCTCTCAGGCAATCGCGGCGATCGCATTTTCTTCACGCATCCAGCCTGCGAGAAAATGCTTCGCTTCAGATGATGTTGGCCTCCGCAAGCGGCCTGCCCGCCACGATGCGCTCATGGCCGAGATCGGCAAGATCGAGCGAGCGATAGCGGCCATGCACGATGTGCTCGGCGATGCCGCGTCCGACCGCCGGCGATTGCTGCAGGCCATGGCCGGAGAAGCCGTTGGCGAGATAGAGGTTCGAGACGCCGACCGCCGGCCCGACTATGGCGTTGTGGTCGAGCCCGCACATGTCGTAGGGGCCCGCCCAGGCCCGGCCCGGCCTGATCTGCTCGAAGGCCGGGATGCGATGGGCGAGCGGCGCCCAGACGGCCTCCTCGAAGAAGGGCCAGTCGACATCCTCGACGGAGGGGTCGGCCTCGATCCACTCGACATCCTGCTCCGGCGTCAGCGGTGAGCAGCTGCCGATGAAGAGCTGGCCTTCCGCCGTGCGCTGACCCTCCGGACGGCACCAGGCGCCGTTCGTGTCGATCAGGAGCGGGCAGCCATCGACATCGCCCTTGCAGGTGAAGGTGAAGACGTAGCGCTTCATCGACCTCACCGGGATATCGATGCCGGCCGTAGCCGCGAGCCTCGCGCCGTGGGTCCCGCTCGCATTGACCACTGCTCCGCAGGCGATGCGGCTGCCGTCGGCAAGCTCGACGCCGGTGACCCGGCTGTTTTCGGTGAGGTAGCGGGCGACCTCGCCCTGCCGGTATTCAATACCGAGGCTGCGCGCCTTCTTGCGAAAAGCCTGCAGCAAAGCCCAGCCGTCGAACCAGCCTTCGCCGCTGACGCCGAAGGAGCCGCAGGCGAGATCCGAGGTGTTCAGCCAGGGGAATTTGCTGCGCAGCATATCTGCAGCATAAAGCGCGATATCGGCGCCCTCCTGCTGCTGAAGCTTTTGATTGGCTTCGAGAATTCCTTTGCCTGCCTCGCCGGCGAGGTAGAGATAGCCGCCCTCGTGGAGATCGATCGCCGGCACCTCGCCATCGACCGCCAGATGGGTGCCGATGCTGCGCAGGAAATCGATGCCGAAGAGCGAGATGCGGATGTTGACCGCACTGGAAAACTGTTGCCGGATCGATGCGGCAGACAGCGCCGAGGCCGAATAGCGGTAGGTCGGATCCTTCTCGATGACCACGACCTTGCCGGTGAAGCCGGGATCGGCGGCGAGATGATAGGCGACGGAGGAGCCGATCGCGGCGCCGCCGCAGATCACGACATCGGCGGTTTCGGAGACGGACATGACGAGCCTCGCGCGGCAGCCCTGCAAAGAGCCGGTTGGTGAATTCCGCGCATGAATGACGCGAGAACCCAGCCTTGTCGAGAGGCTAGGCCGACGGCCCGACCTCGGCCAGGAGCCAGTCGCGAAACGCCGTCACGGCCGGCAGGTTCGCCTTCTCCTCGGGATAGACCAGATAATATCCCTCCTGTCCGACCAGCGACCGGTCGACCGGGATGACCAGGGCCCCGGAGCGCAACTCCTCTTCGACGAGGAAGCGCGGCACGATGGCCAGGCCGAGCCCCGCCACCGCCGCCTGCGAGACCATGGCGAACTGCTCGAAGCGCGGGCCCATCAGGGCGCGCTGCGGCGGCAGGCCCTGCTCCTCCAGCCAATTGGCCCAGGCACGCGGCCGGGTCGATTGCTGCAGCAGCGGAGCCCTCAGCATGTCGGCCGGCTCGGCCAGTCCGAAGCGGGCGACGAGCGCGGGCGAGGCGACCGGCACGATCTCCTCTCCCATGAGGCGGTGCAAGCGGGCGCCGGGCCAGATCGGATCGCCGAAATGGACCGCGGCGTCGAGCGGCTCTCGGTTGAAGTCGAAGGGCACGAGCTTGGTGGCGAAGTTAATGGTGATGCCGGGATGGGCCTCGGTGAAACGCGGCAGCCGCGGGATCAGCCAGCGCGTGCCGAAGGTCGGCAGAATGGCGAGATTGAGCACGCCGGCGGCGCCGCGAAAGGCCATCGCGGAGACCGTGGCGGCGGCAAGCCGGGACAAGCCGTCGCGAACCTCCGCGGCATAGGCTGCTCCCGCAATGGTGAGGCTGACGCGCTTCTTGACGCGCTCGAACAGGCTGACACCGAGCACTTCCTCGAGATGGGCGACCTGCCGGCTGACCGCGCCTTGGGTCAGGCTCAGTTCCTCGGCGGCGCGGGTGAAGCTGCCATGCCGGGCCGCCGCCTCGAAGGCGGCGAGCGCGGAAAGCGAGGGCACCGACAAGCGGCCGGGAACGAGCGCATCATCCATGAGGAATACTCACCAAGTGGTGAGAACATATCGGTTGCCCAGGCCACAGGAAAGAGGGCATTCTGCCGGCCTCAAGCGCGGCGGCCTTCGGTTCCCGCGCCTTTATGTCATGCGCCCCAGGGCACGCGCCCTTCGGCTCCCGCTCGCGACCGCTGGAAGACAAAGATGGCCACATCCCTGCCGAAAGACACGCTCGCCCTGCTCAAGCGCCTCGGCGTCTCCGAGAGCGCCTATGCCGATGCGGGCCTGTCGGCGCGCTCGCCGATAACCGGCGAGACCGTCGTGACCCTGCGCGAGACGTCGCCGACGGAGGCCGAGGCTGCGATCGGCCGGGCCCAGTCCGCCTATCTCGCCTGGCGGAAGGTGCCGGCGCCGCGCCGCGGCGAGTTCGTGCGCCTGCTCGGCGAGGAATTGCGCGCCGCCAAGACCGATCTCGGCCTGCTGGTGACGCTCGAAGCCGGCAAGGTGACCTCCGAGGGCCTCGGCGAGGTCCAGGAGATGATCGACATCTGCGACTTCGCCGTCGGCCTGTCGCGCCAGCTCTACGGTCTCACCGTCGCGACCGAGCGCCCGAACCACCGGATGATGGAGACCTGGCACCCGATCGGCGTCTGCGGCGTGATCTCGGCCTTCAACTTCCCGGTCGCGGTCTGGTCCTGGAACGCCGCGCTCGCCTTCGTCTGCGGCGACAGCGTCGTCTGGAAGCCTTCCGAGAAGACCCCGCTGACCGCTCTCGCCGTGCAGGCCATCGTCGAGAAGACGATGAAGCGCTTCGGCCCCGAGGCCCCGATCGGCCTCTCCGAAGTCCTGATCGGCGGCCGCGAGCTCGGCGACATCCTCGTTCAGGACCATCGCGTCCCGGTCGTCTCGGCCACCGGCTCGACCCGGATGGGCAAGGAAGTCGGCCAGAAGCTCGCCGCGCGCTTCGCCCGCGCCATCCTCGAACTCGGCGGGAACAATGCCGCGATCGTCGCTCCTTCGGCCGATCTCGACATCGCGCTGCGCGGCATCGCCTTCGCAGCGATGGGCACCGCCGGCCAGCGCTGCACCACGCTGCGCCGCCTGATCGTGCATGAAAGCGTCTATGACGCGCTCGTGCCGAAGCTCGCCAAGGTCTATGCTAGCGTGAAGATCGGCGATCCCCGCGAGGCCGGCGTGCTGGTCGGCCCGCTGGTCGACGAAGCCGCCTATCAGGGCATGCAGAAGGCGCTGTCCGAGGCCAAGGCCGAAGGCGGCAAGGTCCATGGCGGCGAGAAGGTCGATGTCGGCGCTGGCGGCTTCTATGTCCGCCCGGCGCTGGTCGAGATGCCCAGCCAGTGCGGCCCGGTCGAGCGCGAGACCTTCGCGCCCATCCTCTATGTGATGAAGTACAACTCCATCGACGAGGCGATCGCGATCCAGAACGCGGTCGGCGCCGGCCTGTCCTCCTCGATCTTCACGCTGAACATGCGCGAGGCCGAGCTGTTCGTCTCCGACGAGGGCTCGGATTGCGGCATCGCCAACGTCAATATCGGCCCCTCGGGCGCCGAGATCGGCGGCGCGTTCGGCGGCGAGAAGGAGACGGGCGGCGGCCGCGAGGCCGGCTCTGACGCCTGGAAGGCCTATATGCGCCGCGCCACCAACACGCTGAACTACGGCACCACGCTGCCGCTGGCGCAGGGCGTCAGCTTCGACGTGGATGCGTGATCACTAAGACACGTCATTCTCGGGCGTAGCGAAGCGCAGACCCGAGAATCTCGCGACCAGTAGCTGGTTTCCGAGATGGTCGGGTCAAGCCCGACCATGACGCAAACGATACGGGAGAGACAGAAAATGGCCGGCAGCCACAAGCTCGCGAAGTTCACCTGGGACGATGCCTATCTGCTCGACGAGCAGCTGAACGAGGACGAGCGGCTGATCCGCGACACGGCCCGTGCCTATGCGCAGGAGAAGCTCGCGCCGCGCATCCATGACGCCTATCTCGACGAGAAGACCGATCGCTCGATCTTCAACGAAATGGGTGAGCTCGGCCTGCTCGGCGTCACCGTCCCCGAGGAATACGGCTGCGCCGGCGCCAACTACGTCTCCTACGGGCTGGTTGCCCGCGAGGTCGAGCGCATCGACTCGGGCTATCGCTCGATGATGTCGGTGCAATCCTCGCTGGTGATGTACCCGATCTATGCCTATGGCAGCGAGGAGCAGCGCAAGAAGTACCTGCCGAAGCTCGGCTCGGGCGAATGGGTCGGCTGCTTCGGCCTGACCGAGCCTGATGCCGGCTCCGATCCCGGCGGCATGAAGACCCGCGCCGAGAAGGTCGCCGACGGCTACAGGCTGACGGGATCGAAGATGTGGATCTCGAACTCGCCGATCGCCGACGTCTTCGTCGTCTGGGCGAAGTCAGCCGCGCATGACAACCAGATCCGCGGCTTCATCCTCGAAAAGGGCATGAAGGGCCTCTCCGCGCCGAAGATCGGCGGCAAGCTTTCGCTGCGCGCCTCGATCACCGGCGAGGTCGTCATGGACGGCGTCATCGTGCCGGAAGAGAACCTGCTGCCGAACGTCTCCGGCCTCTCCGGCCCGTTCGGCTGCCTCAACCGCGCCCGCTACGGCATCTCCTGGGGCGTGATGGGCGCCGCCGAGGATTGCTTCCACCGCGCCCGCCAGTACGGGCTCGACCGCAAGCAGTTCAACAAGCCGCTCGCCCAGACGCAGCTCTACCAGAAGAAGCTGGCGGACATGCTGACCGAGATCACGCTCGGCCTGCAGGGCAGCTTGCGCGTCGGGCGCCTGCTCGACGACGGCAAGATGGCCCCGGAGATGATCTCGCTGGTCAAGCGCAACAATTGCGGCAAGGCGCTCGACATCGCCCGCCAGGCCCGCGACATGCATGGCGGCAACGGCATCCAGATCGAGTATCAGGTGATGCGCCACGCCGCGAACCTCGAGACGGTGAACACCTATGAGGGCACGCATGACGTCCACGCGCTGATCCTCGGCCGCGCGATCACCGGCCTGCAGGCGTTCTTCTGAGCAACGTCAGCCGTCATGCCCGGGCCTGACCCGGGCATCTCGTCCCACGCGAACCTCCCCGGAGATGGTCGGATCAAGCCCGGCCATGACGCCCGAGTCGAACCCGCCATGACGACCTCTCCCCTCGCCGGCCTGCGCGTCCTCGAATTGGCGCGCATCCTCGCAGGTCCCTGGATCGGCCAGTTGTTGGCCGATCTCGGCGCCGATGTCGTCAAGGTCGAGGCGCCCGAGGGCGACGACACCCGCAAATGGGGGCCGCCCTTCGTCGAGGGCACCGGCGACGAGCATCTCTCCGCCGCCTATTTCCACGCCGCCAATCGCGGCAAGCGTTCGATCACCGCCGATTTCCGCACGCCGGAGGGACAGACGCTGGTCCGGCGGCTCGCCGCCCATGCCGATGTGGTCATCGAGAACTTCAAGGTCGGCGGCCTCGTCAAATACGGACTCGACGCGGCCTCGCTGCGCAAGGAGTTCCCGCGCCTCGTCTACTGCTCGGTCACCGGCTTCGGGCAGGACGGCCCCTATGCGCCGCGCGCCGGCTACGACTTCCTGATCCAGGGCATGGGCGGCGTCATGTCGCTCACGGGTGAGCCGCAAGGTGCTCCGATGAAGGCCGCCTATGCGACCGCCGACATCTATACCGGACTCTATGCTACGGTCGGCATTCTCTCGGCACTGCGCCGGCGTGACGCCACGGGTGAAGGCGCCAGCCTCGACATGGCCCTGCTCGACTCGCAGATCGCGGTGCTCGGCAACCAGGCATTGAACTACCTGGTCTCCGGCTCCCTGCCACCACGGCTCGGCAACGCCCACCCGAACATCGTGCCCTATGACGTGTTCCCGGTCGCGGACGGTCATATCATCATCGCCACTGGCAATGACGGGCAGTGGCGGAAGCTCTGCGAGGTGCTGGGCGAGCCGGCACTGGCCGACCATCCCGACTATCTCGACAACAAGTCGCGCGTGACGAACCGCGTCGCGCTGACGGCCAAACTGCACCTGCTCTGCCAGCGCTATGCCAAACTCGATCTGCTGGCAGCGCTGGAGAAGGTCGGCGTGCCCGCTGGCCCGATCAACGATATCGGCGAGGTCTTCGCCGACCCGCAGGTGATCGCGCGCGGCGTCAGGGTCGACCTGCCGAGTGACGCTGCGAAGGCCGGCCATATTCCGACTGTCGCCTCGCCGATCGTCATGAACGGCGTGCGGCAGGTGGCCGAACGCCCGAGCCCACGGCTCGGCGAACATGCCGACGACATTTTGAACGACCCGGCCTGGGGAGGGCCGCAGCATGGCTAATCGCACTGGCGGGCAGATCCTCGTCGACCAGCTTCTGATCCACGGCGCCACCGACGCCTTCTGCGTGCCTGGCGAGAGCTATCTCGCCGTGCTCGACGCACTGCACGACGCCTCGATGAAGGTCACCATCTGCAGGGCCGAGGGCGGCGCCTGCATGATGGCCGAGGCCGCCGGCAAGCTCACCGGCAAGCCCGGCATCTGCTTCGTGACGCGCGGCCCCGGCGCCACCAACGCCTCGCCCGGCATCCATATCGCCGACCAGGACTCGACCCCGCTCATCCTCTTCGTCGGCCAGATCGACGGCAGCATGCGCGAGCGCGAGGCCTTCCAGGAGCTCGACTACCGCGCCGTCTTCGGCACGATGACCAAATGGGCGACCGAGATCGACGATGCCGCACGCATCCCGGAGATCATCAGCCGCGCCTTCCATGTCGCGACCTCCGGCCGCCCCGGCCCGGTCGTGATCGCGCTGCCCGAGGACGTGCTGACCGACCTCGCCGATGTCGCCGACGCCGAGCCCTATCAGGTGACGGAGCAGCACCCCGCCCCGGCGCAGATGGCCGATCTCGCCCAGCGCTTCGCTGCGGCCAGGTCGCCGATTGCGATCCTCGGCGGCTCGCGCTGGAGCCCGGAGGCGATCGCCGATTTCCAGGCCTTCGCCGAGCGTTTCGACCTGCCCGTCGCGGTGTCGTTCCGCCGGCAGATGCTGTTCCCGGCCGACCATCCGAACTTCGCCGGCGATCTCGGCATCGGCCCGAACCCGAAGCTGCTCGCCCGGATCAAGGAGAGCGATCTCGTCCTGCTGGTCGGCGGGCGCCTCTCGGAGATGCCGAGCCAGTCCTACACCCTGTTCGGCATTCCCAATCCGGGCCGACCGCTGGTGCATGTCCATGCCGACCCGGAAGAGCTCGGCCGGGTCTATCGCCCGACACTCGCGATCAACGCCTCGCCGGCCGGCTTCTGCGCCGCGCTCAAGACGATCGAGCCGCTGAAGGCTCCGGCCTGGAAGGGCGCCGGCGCTGCCGCGCATGAAGCCTATATCGCCTGGAGCGAGCAGCCGGCGCCCGTGCCCGGCGAATTCCATCCCGGCGAGATGGTGCGCTGGCTGCGCAGCCAGCTCCCCGAGGACGCCATTATGTGCAACGGCGCGGGCAACTATGCGACCTGGGTGCACCGCTTCCACCGCTTCAACAAGTTCGCGACGCAGCTGGCCCCGACCTCGGGCTCGATGGGCTATGGCGTGCCGGCCGCGATCGGCGCCAAGCGGCTTTTCCCGGATCGCACCGTCATCGCCTTCGCCGGCGACGGCTGCTTCCTGATGAACGGCCAGGATTTCGCGACGGCCGTGCAGTACGATCTGCCTGTCATCGTCGTCGTCGTCGACAACGGCATGTACGGTACGATCCGCATGCATCAGGAGCGCGAATATCCCGGCCGCGTTTCGGCAACGACGCTGAAGAACCCGGATTTCGCGGCTTACGCCAAGGCCTTTGGCGGCCATGGCGAGCGCGTCGAGAAGACCGAAGAGTTCGCCCCCGCCTTCGAGCGCGCGGTGAAGAGCGGCAAGCCCGCTATCATCCACTGCCTGCTCGACCCCGAGGCGATCACCCCGGCGAAGTCGCTTTCGACGATCCGGGCAGAGGCCCTTGCCGCCAAGGGCAAGCACTGAGGCCACGGCATCGAGACAATTCGACCGCTGCATTGAACCCGAAGCGAACTTTTCGCGACCATTGCTCGTTATCTCCGGCGAGGGAGAGGGAGAGCGGCAATGGCGCGCAAAGATCTGGCACGGCTCGGAGTGGCGGTCGCGATTTTGCTCGGCGGTCTCTCGCAGGCGCAGGCGGCCGGGTTGTTCGAAGGGCTGGCGCGCGCCATCTTCGGCAGCCCTCGGCTCTATGCGTCGCCGATCTACGAGCGCGACGAGCCGCCACGGCCAAGGCAGCGCCATCGTGCGCCTGAGGTCGCGTCGAAGCCGACACCGCCGGTCGTCGCTCTCGATCCGCAAACCGATCCTTACTGGTACCTGAAGGACCCGACGCTGAGGCGCGGCGACATCGTCGTCACGGCAGGCGGCGTGCTGGTCTATCAGGGCCGCGACAGCGATGCATCGCGCCCAGCCGATTTCGTTGCCCTCGGCGGCAGCGACCCGAAGGGCTGGAAGCAGAAGCTGCAGACCGCAGCCGCTGGTGGCCGCACCATGTTCCACAATGAACCGGCCCGCCCGGAAACCGTCACGGCGGAGGCCGGCGAGAGCGACGAGGCAGGGTCTCTCCGCTAGAGAGCTCTACTGCCAGCGCCGGCCGAACCACATCCGGCCGAGCAGCCCGTCCCGCCAGAGCAGCATATGACAGGCGACCGCCGCGACGTGGACGCTGCCCAAAGCGATCAGGATGTTGCCCGTTTGATGGTGCAACCACAGCATCCGCCGGTAGATGGCGGGGTCCGGGCCAAGCGGATGCGGCACGCGGAACAATCCGAAATAGAGCGTTGGAATCTCGATCGGCGCCGCGGCAGCCATCAGGAGGCCGGTGACCGGCAGGGCGCAGAGGCAGAGATAGAGTGCGCCGTGAACCAGGCCGGCGGAACGGCGCAACCAGGGATCTGCACTGTCGGGACCGGGCTGGCGCACCGCAAGACGCAGGACGAGCCGCAGGATCACGAAAGCCGCGATGGTCAGCCCGACGGATTTGTGAAGCTGATAGAACTCGAAGCGCGAGAGCAAATCACGCTTCTCATCCAACATGGGGCCGGAAACCCAGAACTGGAACAGGATCAGCAGGAAGGTCAACCAGTGCAAGGCGACGCTGGCCGGGTGCCAGCGCCTCGGCTTGCTCTCGGCACCCCGTCCGGTGCCGTCCCGATGCGACTTGATATCCATCTCGTCCGACAATAGGCCCCGGCTACGCGCTCATCGCGCCAGCCGGCCCCTGATCTCGATGTCGATCTGGTCGTCCACGATGTTGACGTCGCGGCCGATGTCATAGGCGGGGCGCAGGAAGCTGCCGCTGGCGTGGAACGGCAAGGCATCGCCATGTCGGGCGCCGTCGACATCGCCGTCGATCATCACGCTCACCTGAAACGGATGCGTCATACCCTTGATCGTGAGGCGGCCCCGGATGTCGAGGCCGCGCTCGCCAGTCCGGATCACGCTGTCGGAGACGAATGTCGCTGTCGGAAACCGTGCGCTGTCGAGCATGCTCGCCCCGGTGATGAAGCCATCCACCAGCGCCGAACCTGCCTTGATGGAGGCCGTGTCCAGCGTGACCTTGATGCGGCTCTTCTCGGGATGGTCGAAATCGATCGCGAAGGTGCCGTCATAGTGCTCGAAGCGGCCGTTGGTGACGACCGCGCCGAATCGATGCCCCACGAAGGCGATCTGGGTCGCCGCGCGGTCGAAGTTCCAGTTCGACTGCGCCTGCAGCGGCAGCGTGAACAGCAGGACGGAAAGAGCGGATGCAGCAGTGCGGAGCATGATGAATACCGGGGAGCCATGCGAGGCCCGCAAGCTCGCACCGCTTCGAGGGAAAAGCATGGTGAAAAGCGCCGCTACACGCAAAGGTGAAACGGCCCGACAAACCGCCGGCGAAAGCTCTCAGTTCCGCTTCGTGATGACGCCGTCGAAGGTCGAACGGATGGCCCGCGCAAGCGCGATCGCCGCCCAGCCCTGGAAGATCAGCTCGATGGCGAGGAAGGTGCCGAGCACCCAGAGGCTCGAGCCCGGCCACTGCATCAGGATCATGCCTCCGAGCAGCAGCGACAGCACCCCCGAGAGCGCCACCCACGTCCAATAAGGCAGTTGCCGATTCTGGAAGGCGACGATCAGACGAAGCACGCCGGTCGCGACCAGGGCAGCGCCGACGAGGAGCGTCAGCGAGGCCGTCGCGAGCAGCGGATTGACGAAGGTCATCACGCCGACGGCGAGGTACAGCGCTCCGATCAGGATGTGCCAGAGGCGGCTGCGCCAGCCCTGGTGACGAAAGGCGTCGATCAGCACGACGACGCCGCCGACGAAGATCATCGCGCCGAACCAGATCGCGCTGGCGAGGCTGAGCAGCGCCACGGCGCCAAGCCCGAGGACTCCGAGGATGATCAGGACTATGCCCTCCGCCATCAGCCAGCCCCAGTTGCGCCGGAGGGGGACGAGATGGGTGCCGAGGGAAGCGGGTTGATGCGCGGAGGTTTCAGAGGGCGTGCTCATGGCGACCGGCTCCGTTGGAGGCAGCCGCCGACGATCGGGACCGCCTGTCAGACCCAGCCATGAGAAACCCGCGCCACCGCCGCGTCAATCGGCGCCGCGGCCCCTGTTTCAATAGGTCGCGCGGCCGCCGGACAGATCGAAGACCGCGCCGGTCGAGAAGCTGCAGCGTCCGCTCGCCAGCCAGGCGACGAGCTCGGCCAGCTCCTCGACGGTGCCGAGGCGCTTCAGCGGACTCTTGTCGATCATCGTCTGAACGGTCTCCCGGCTCATCTGCTGAAGCAACTCGGTCTCGATCGCGGCCGGAGCGACGGCATTGACCAGGACCCCGGTTCCGGCGAGTTCCTTGCCGTGGGCCTTGGTCAGCGCGATGACACCGGCCTTGGCGGCGCTGTAGGCCGAAAGCGTCGGCGTGCCCTCCTTGCCGGCGAGCGAGGCGATGTTGACGATACGGCCGTAGCCGCGCGGCACCATCATCGCCGCGACGGCGCGCGAGCACAGGAAGGTCCCGTCGAGATTGACGGCCTGGATCTTCCGCCACTGCGCCGCCGGCGTCTCCGCGACCGTGGTCGAGGGCCCGGTGAGCCCGGCGTTGTTGACGAGAACGCCGATCGGACCGTGCTCGCGCTCGGTGGCGGCCGTCGCGGCCGCAACCGACGCCTCGTCGGCGACATCGCAGCGAATGTGAGCCGGTCCCGCGGCGATCGGGGCCGCGAGATCCCAGACGACAGGCGTCAACCCGTCCTGCGCGAGCCTGGCGGCGACCGCCGCGCCGATGCCCTTGGCGCCGCCGGTGACGACGGCGATCCGCGCTTGCGCCATTGCTCAGGCGAGCTTTTCGGTGACGAGCTTGCGCAGGCTGCGCAGATCCTTGACGAAGCCGCGAATGCCCTCGGCCAGCTTCTCGGTCGCCATCGCGTCCTCGTTCATGGCGAAACGGAAGGCCTTCTCATCGAGCGAGAGCTTCGCGGGCGCCTTGCCGGGCGCCTCCGGGTCGAGCTGGCGCGGCAGGGTTCCGGTCGCGGCGGCGAGTTCGTCGAGGAGGCCGGGGCCGATGGTCAACCGGTCGCAGCCGGCCAGCGCCTCGATCTCGCCGGTATTGCGGAATGAGGCGCCCATCACCACCGTGTCGATCCCGTAGGTCTTGTAGTAGGCGTAGATGCTGCGTACCGAAACGACGCCGGGGTCGGTCTCCGCGGTGTAGGGCCCTCCGCCTGCCTTGACGTGCCAATCGAGGATGCGACCGACGAAGGGCGAGATCAGGAACGCCCTCGCATCGGCGGCGGCGACAGCCTGCGGCAACGCGAAAAGCAGCGTCAGGTTGCAGTCGATGCCTTCTCCCTGCAGCACCTTGGCGGCCTGCAGCCCTTCCCAGGTCGAGGCAATCTTGATCAGGATTCTCTCCTTCTCGACCCCGCGCTCCTTGTAGGCGGCGATGATGGCCCGCGCCTTGTCGATCGTCGCCTTGCCGTCGAAGGACAGGTCGGCATCGACCTCGGTCGAGACGCGACCGGGCACGATCTTGGTCAGCTCGGTTCCGAAGCTCACGGCCAGGCGATCGCAGACGGCCTGGACCGCCTTCTCGCCGCCTCCCTGCTTCCGTCCCCAGCCGATCGCCTCCTCGACGAGGTGAGCGTAGGCCGGGGTCTCGACCGCCTTGAACAGCAGCGTCGGATTGGTGGTGCAGTCCACGGGCTTGAGCCGACGCACCGCCTCGATGTCACCGGTATCGGCGACGACGGTGGTCATCTCGCGGAGCTGGTCGAGCTTGGAAGACATGATCTGTTCCCGGCTTCTTGAACGTGAACACCTGCCTGCAATGTGGCGTCTCTGACCTGCCATTGCGAGCCCGGGATGGCAATCCGGCGATGCGCACGGGTGACACGCGCTGGGCGGCCATTTACCACACGAGCTTCACGGAACTGTCACGCGCAGGGTCTACCCGCAGCGCCATCCGCAGACGCGGGCAGAGATGGAGAACAACATGCAGCGCAAGGCATTGGGCGCCCTCACGGTGGCAGCCGGCCTCCTCGTCGCGACATTCGGCGCCAGGGCGGAGGGCGTCGAGGGCAAGCTCGTGCTCTATACGAGCCAGCCCAACACCGACGCCCAGCAGACCATCGACGCCTTCAAGGCGAAGTATCCGAAGGTGGACATCTCCTTCGTGAGGGATGGAACGCCGCGCATCCTGGCCAAGCTCAGGGCCGAGTTCGAGGCCGGCGCGCCGCAGGCCGACGTGCTGCTGATCGCCGATTCCGTGACAATGGAAGGGCTGAAGAAGGAAGGCCGACTCGAAGCCTACGACAAGGCCGACGTCTCGGCCTATCCCGCCGGCATCCATGATCCGGCCAAGTTCTGGTTCGCGACCAAGCTGATCACCACCGGCATCGTCTACAATACCAAGGCGACGATGCAGCCCAAGAGCTGGCTCGATCTCACCAGGCCGGAGGCGAAGAACCAGATCGCTATGCCGAGCCCGCTGAATTCCGGCGCCGCCCTGATCCACACCATCACGCTGACCAGCAACCTCAAGGACGGCTGGAAATACTACGAGGCCCTCAAGGACAACGGCACGGTGGCCGCCGGCGCCAATGGCGACATCCTGCGTCAGGTCGCCACCGGTGAGAAGCTCTACGGCATGATCGTCGACTTCATGCCGATCCGCGAGAAGGCCAAGGGTGCGCCGGTCGCCTTCGTCTTCCCCGTAGAAGGCGTGTCCTCGGTCAGCGAGCCGGTGGCCGTGCTCAAGGGCACCAAGAACAGCGCGGCGGCTCACGCATTCATCGATTTCGTGCTCTCGAAGGAGGGACAGGAAGTCGCGCTGAAGCAGGGCTACGTCCCGGCTCGTCCCGACGTCGCGTTGCCGGCGGGATATCCGGCCCGCGACGCCATCAAGCTGATGCCGTTCGACGCGGCCAAGGCGCTCGCGGAATCGGCCGCCGCTCGCAAGCACTTCGGCTCGATCTTCGAATGAGGGCAAGCTTGCCTGCCGGGCATCGGGCGCGATGACGCTCGTCCTGCGTCAGTCGCGGAAGCCGGAGCGCGCGCCCGCGCTCCGGCTTCCGCAATTCCTGATGCCGGCCGAAGCGGGGTTGCCCGCGCTTGTCGTCGCGGCCGCCGTGCTCTTCGGCGGGCTGCCGTTCCTGCGCCTCCTCCTTGCCGCCGTCGCGCCAGGCTGGCAGCTCGCACCGGCCATCGCCGTCGAGGCCCTGACGAGCCGGGCGGCGGTCGCCGCGACGCTGCATACGCTCGACACCTCCTTCTTCTCGGCGCTGGGCGCGCTCGCGATCGGCACCGTCACGGCCTTGGCGCTGGGCGTCACCGACGTCCGCGGCAAGCGGCCGCTCGCCTTCGGCTTCGTCTTCTCGATGATGATCGCCCCGCAGGTCGCGGCACTCGCCTTCCTCAGCCTGCTCGCGCCGAATTCGCAGGTGCTGATGCTGCTGGGGCTCGCGCCTGAGCCGGGGACGACGAACCCGTTGCTCGGGCGCGGCGGCATCATCCTGGTCATGGCGCTGCACCATGCGCCACTCGTCGCGATCACGCTCTGGACGGGGCTGCGCAGCATCCCGCATTCGCTCGTCGAGGCGGCGCAGATGGAAGGCGCCGGGCCGGCGACCATCACGGCGCGCATCGTGCTGCCGGTGCTGCGGCCGCAACTCATCGCGGCGGGACTGATCGCCTTCGTGGCCGGCGTCGGCAATTTCGGCATCCCCGCCCTGCTCGGACTGCCGGTGAACTACCTCACCTTGCCGACGCTGATCTATCGCCGGCTCTCCAGCTTCGGCCCCGAAAGCCTGCCGGAGGCCGCTGCGCTGGCTCTGCTCGTCGGCATGGTGGCGGCGCTCGGCATCCTGGCGGGCATGGTGGTCTCCCGCCGCCGGGGCGGCAAGGTCGAGATCGAACGACCGCTCGAACCCTATTGGCGGCTCGGCCCGGCCCGCGGCCTCGTCACGGCCGCGCTTTGCCTGCTGCTCGCCGTCAAACTCTGCCTCCCCTTCGCCGCACTGCTGAGCGAGGCCCTCACGCCCGCGCTGGGCGTGCCGCTCACCTGGCACAGCCTGACCTTCGACAAGTTTGCCGAGGTCCTGTTCCGGCAGGCCGTCACCATCCGAGCCTTCTGGAACTCGTTCTGGTTCGCGGCCACGGCCGCGGCCCTGCTCTCGCTCGGCTCGATCGCCTTCGCCTACGGGCTCGAACGGCGGATGGGCAAGCTCAGGCGCGCGGCCGAGCTCGTCGTGGAATTGCCTTACGCCCTGCCCGGCGTGGTGCTGGCGATCGCCTGCATTCTGCTTTTCCTGCGGCCCCTGCCCGGCATCGGCATCAGCCTCTACGGCACGCCGTTCATCATCCTCTTCGCCTATCTTGCGCGCTTCCTGCCCTTGGCCCTGAAAGCCCCGCTGGCGGCCATGGCGCAGATCGAGGCGCATCATGAGGAAGCAGCCCGGCTCGACGGCGCCGGCCTCTGGCAGATGCTGCGCTTCATCGTCGCGCCGATCCTCGCGCCCGCCGCCGCGGTCTCGGCCCTGATGGTCTTCCTGATCGCGTTCAACGAACTGACCGTCTCGGCGCTCCTGTGGTCCTCCGGAACGGAGACGCTCGGGGTCGTGCTGTTCAGCCTCAAGGAAGCCGGGCTTGCCGGGGAGGCTGCCGCCATCGCAATCAGCGCCTCCGCCGTCATCCTCGCGGCGATGTTGCTGCTGGATCTTCTCGGCCGCCGCCTCCCGCCGAACGTGCTGCCGTGGCGCATCTAGAGAACCGCTCGCTCCGCGAGGCCCTCGCGCAACGATCGTGACGGAAAATTAAACTTGGCGACGCCGTAGATGGAGCATGAATGCTTTGACGACGGCGATTGTGGATCATCACCCCGAAAAGGACGGGCGCGGAATCCTCGTGATCGAGGACTCGCGCACATTCTCGATCGCCCTGCGGCAGTTCCTCGAAGCGGAAACCGGGCTTCCCGTCACCACCTGCGCCTCGCTCAAGGACCTCAGCGAGTTGATCGTCGCGGCGCCCGGAGCCTATGCGATCGCGGTGGTCGATCTCAACCTGCCGGATGCGCCCCGCGGCGAGGCTCTCGACTGGACCGTCGCCCACGGCATCCCGACCGTCGTCTTTACCGCGACCTTCGACCTCGCCACGCGCGGACGCGTCATGGAGCGCGAGATCATCGACTATGTCCTGAAGGACAATGAATTCGCGCTCGGCAACCTCGTCGCGACCGTCAAGCGCGCGCTCGACAACCGGAACACCCGCATCCTCGTCGTGGACGACACGCGCACCACCCGCAAGGTGCTCGCGCGGATGCTGTCGATCCAGCAATATGTCGTGGTCGAAGCCGGTTCCGGCGCCGAGGCGCTTTCCCTGCTCGACGCCAATCCCGATCTGGAGCTCGTCGTCAGCGACTACTACATGCCCGACATGGACGGCTTCGAACTCGCCCGCCGGATCCGGCGGCGCCATCCCAAGGTCCGCCTGATCGGCATCTCGTCCTCGACCGACAGACAGACCTCAGCCGGCTTCCTCAAGGCCGGCGCGCATGACTTCGTCTCACGTCCCTTCGTGCTCGAGGAGCTGCAGTGCCGCATCGCCTCGAATGTCGAGACGCTGATCCGGCTCAAGCGGCTGCAGGAGCTCGCGGCCCGGGACTATCTCACCAACCTGTTCAACCGCCGCCATTTCTTCGAGCATGGTCCGGCCCTGGTCGAAACCGCGCGGCAAGGCGGGTTTCCAGTCTCGATCGCCCTTCTCGACATCGACCACTTCAAGCAGATGAACGACCGTCACGGGCATGACGGCGGAGACCAGGTTCTGGACGCGGTCGCCCGCAATCTCAGCCGTCTGGCCGAGCGCGAGACCAATCTGCTGGCGAGGGTCGGCGGCGAGGAATTCGCGATCCTGTTCGCCGGCGCCGGTCTCGACGAGGCCTGCCGCCTGGCCGAGGAGATCCGCCGGGAGATCGCCCGCCAACCATTGATGCTGGCCGGCGAGGAAATGACCCTCACAGTCTCCATCGGCGTCACCGAGATCAGCGGTGCCGAGAAACTCGGCGCCAGCCTCAACCGGGCCGACCGGGCGCTCTATGCCGCCAAGCAGGAGGGACGCAACCGGGTCTGCTCCGCGGTTGCGGAAGCCTAGACCGCCAAGGTTGCTCCGACCGCGCCTCTCCGACCGGCCGGTTACTCCGCCGCCGATCGCAGCTCCGGCTTCGCCTCGCCCATCAGGAGCGATCGAGCCGCCTTGGCCTCGCGGACGACGAAATCGACGATCGCGCGCACCCGCGCCACGTCCTTGAGGTCGGCGTGGACCAGGAGCCAGAAGGACCGCGTGATCTGCACCGCCTCGGGCAGGACCGGCACGAGCCGGGGGTCATCGTGAGCCATGAAATGGTGGATGACGCCGATGCCGGCCCCCGCCACCACCGCATTCATCTGCGCAATCACACTCGAACTCTGGACATGGGCGCGCAATCCCTTGGCGACCTCGTCGAGATAATCGAGCTCCGGCGAGAAGATCAGGTCGTCGATATAGCCGATGATGCGGTGCTCGAAGAGATCGTCGGGCTTCGTCACCGGCGGCATCGCGGCAAGATAATCCCGTGAAGCGTAGAGGCCGAGGCGATAGTCGGCGAGCTTGCGCGCCACCACCTTGCCCTCCTTCGGCGGCGCGAGCGTGATCGCGACATCGGCCTCGCGCTTCGACAAGGAGAGCAGGCGCGGCATTGCGATGAGCTGGATCTCCAGCCCGGGAAAGGCCCTGGCGAAGACCGCGAGCCGCGGCGCGAGGAAGGCGGTGCCGAAGCCGTCCGGCGCGCCGATCCGGACCGTGCCGGAGAGCGCCATGTCGGCGCCGCCGATATCGCTCTGGATCGCGAGCGCCTCGGTCTCCATGCTCTCGGCCTTGGCGAGCAGACGCTCGCCATGCGCCGTCAGCGTGTAACCCTGGGGGCGGCGCTCGAACAGCTTGGCCTTCAGCGCCTCCTCCAGCGAGGTGATGCGGCGCGAGACGGTGGCATGGTCCGCACCGAGACGGCGGGCCGCCGCCGTGAGGCGCCCGGAGCGCGCCACCGCGAGAAAGAAACGCAGATCGTCCCAGTCGAAGCGCTCCAAGCCTCCCTCCTCATATTTGCGTTTTTGCACGGCTGGCGTTCCGCTCTCGCTATAGCCGTGCGCAAACGAGAATGGTAGGAAAACCATGGGATCGTCACAACAGCCATTCGTAGGGAGGGCGCCCATGCGTCAGGTCGGACATTTCATCGGCGGCAAGAACGTCGCCGGCACCTCTGGCCGCACGGCCGACATCTACCAGCCGATGGACGGCTCGGTGATCGGCAAGGTCGCTCTCGCCTCGGCAGCCGAACTCGATGCCGCCGTCCGCAACGCGGCCGAGGCGCAGCCGAAATGGGCCGCGGTCAACCCGCAGCGCCGCGCCCGCGTGCTGATGAAGTTCCTCGACCTGATCGCGCAGAACAACGACGAACTGGCGGAGCTGCTCGCCCGCGAGCACGGCAAGACCATCCCGGATGCCCGCGGCGACATCCAGCGCGGCGTCGAGGTGATCGAATATTCTCTCGGCGTGCCCGGCCTGATGAAGGGCGAGTTCACGGACGGCGCCGGCCCCGGCATCGACATCTATTCGATGCGCCAGCCGCTGGGCGTCTGCGCCGGGATCACGCCGTTCAACTTCCCGGCGATGATCCCGCTCTGGAAGCTCGGCCCTGCGATCGCCTGCGGCAACGCCTTCATCCTGAAGCCGTCGGAGCGCGATCCCGGCGTGCCGATGCGCCTCGCCGAGCTCTTCGTCGAGGCCGGCGGCCCTCCCGGCATCCTCAACGTCGTCAACGGCGACAAGGAGGCGGTCGACGCGATCCTCGACCATCCCGAGATCAAGGCGGTCGGCTTCGTCGGCTCGACCCCGATCGCGGAATACATCTACGCCCGCGGCTGCGCCAACGGTAAGCGCGTGCAATGCTTCGGCGGCGCCAAGAACCACATGATCGTGATGCCCGACGCCGACATGGACCAGGCGGTCGATGCGTTGATCGGCGCCGGCTACGGCTCGGCCGGCGAGCGCTGCATGGCGATCTCGGTAGCGGTGCCGGTCGGCAAGGCCACGGCCGACGAACTGGTCAAGCGCCTGATCCCGCGCGTGGAGAGCCTCAAGATCGGCCCCTCGACCGACCTCAACGCCGACTATGGCCCGGTCGTCTCGAAGGCGGCGATGGAGAAGATCAAGTCCTATGTCGACATTGGCGTCCAGGAAGGGGCCAAGCTCGTGGTCGACGGCCGCGAGTTCAAGATGCAGGGCTACGAGAACGGCTTCTATGTCGGCGGCTGCCTGTTCGACAACGTCACCAAGGACATGCGCATCTACAAGGAGGAGATCTTCGGGCCGGTGCTCTCGGTACTGCGCGCCGAGAGCTACGAAGAGGCGCTGAAGCTCACCAACGACCACGAATACGGCAACGGCACTGCGATCTTCACCCGCGACGGCGACGCGGCGCGCGACTTCGCCTCAAAGGTGCAGGTCGGCATGGTCGGCATCAACCTGCCGATCCCGGTGCCGCTGGCCTACTACACCTTCGGTGGCTGGAAGCGCTCCGCCTTCGGCGACCTGAACCAGCACGGCCCGGACTCGATCCGCTTCTACACCAAGACCAAGACGGTGACGGCGCGCTGGCCGAGCGGCATCAAGGACGGTGCGAGCTTCGTCATCCCGACGATGAACTGACGACAGCGAGGTGGCCATGTTCTCGTTGACCGAGGATCAACTCGCCATTCAGGAGATGGCCACCGCCTTCGCCGCCGAAACGCTCGCCCCCCATGCCATGCGTTGGGACGAGGAAAAGCACTTCCCGCTCGAGGAGATGCGTGCCGCCGCCGCGCTCGGCATGGGCGGCATCTACATCCGCGACGATGTCGGCGGCTCCGGCCTCTCGCGCCTCGACGCCGCGCTGATCTTCGAGGCGCTCTCGACCGGTTGTCCGACGGTCGCGGCCTATATCTCGATCCACAACATGTGCGCCTGGATGATCGACCGCTACGGCTCGGACGAACAGCGCCAGCGCTTCCTGCCGAAGCTCTGCACGATGGAGCATCTGGCGAGCTATTGCCTGACCGAGCCCGGCGCCGGCTCCGACGCCGCCGCTCTGAAGACCAAGGCGGTGCTCGACGGCGACCACTACATCCTCGACGGGCAGAAGCAGTTCATCTCAGGCGCCGGCGTGTCGGACATCTATGTCGTGATGGCGCGCACCGGCGAGGCCGGCCCCGGCGGCATCTCGACCATCGTCGTCGAGAAGGACACGCCCGGCCTGTCCTTCGGTGCCAACGAGAAGAAGATGGGCTGGAACGCCCAGCCAACGCGAGCCGTGATCCTCGAGAACTGCCGCGTCCCCGTCGCCAACCGTCTCGGCCCGGAGGGCATCGGCTTCAAGATCGCCATGGCCGGGCTCGACGGCGGCCGGCTCAATATCGGCGCCTGCTCGATCGGCGGCGCGCAAGGAGCGCTCGACAAGGCCATCACCTATGCCAAGGAGCGCAAGGCCTTCGGCTCGGCCATCGCCGATTTCCAGGCGCTGCAATTCAAGCTCGCGGACATGGCGACGGAGCTTGAGGCAGCGCGCACCCTGCTCTGGCGTGCCGCCGCGGCGCTCGATGCCAAGACGCCGGATGCGACGAAGCTCTGCGCCATGGCCAAGCGCATCGCCACCGACACCGGCTTCGAGGTCGCCAATGACGCGCTGCAGATCCATGGCGGCTACGGTTATCTGGCCGATTACGGCATCGAGAAGATCGTGCGCGACCTGCGCGTCCACCAGATCCTCGAGGGGACCAACGAGGTGATGCGGATGATCGTGGCGCGCGGGCTGGTGGGGCGGGCGAAGGGGAATTGACGCCGAAGACGTCATCCCGGACGCCGGACGGCGATCCGGGATCGCAAGACGGGAAAGCGCCTTTTCTGATGACGATCCCGGATCTGCTCTTCGAGCAGTCTGGGATAATACCAAGAACGACGAGAGGAGACGACCATGACCAGCATTGCCTTCATCGGCCTCGGCAATATGGGCGGCCCGATGGCCGGGAACCTCGTCAAGGCCGGGCATAGCGTCAAAGCGTTCGATCTCGTGCAGGCGTCGAAGGACGCGGCGGCAGAGATGGGCGTGGGCATCGCGAGTTCGGCCAAGGAGGCCGTCGCGGAAGCCGAGATCGTCGTCACCATGCTGCCGGCCGGCAAGCACGTGCTCTCGGTATGGGCCGATATCCTGCCGGCGGTGAAGCCCGGCACGCTGCTGATCGATTCCTCGACGATCGATGTCGAGAGCGCGCGCAGGGCCCATGCGCTGGCAGCGGAGCACGGCTGCGCCTCGCTCGACGCGCCGGTCTCGGGCGGCACCGGCGGCGCCAAGGGCGCGACCCTCACCTTCATGGTCGGCGGCACGGCGGAGGCGTTCGACCGTGGCGAGCCGATCCTGGCCAAGATGGGGCGCCGGATCGTGCATTGCGGCGGCGCCGGCAACGGACAGGCCGCGAAGATCTGCAACAACATGATCCTTGGCATCTCGATGATCGGCGTCTCGGAGGCTTTCGTGCTGGCCGAGAAGCTCGGCCTCTCGCATCAGGCCCTGTTCGACGTGGCCTCGACGTCCTCCGGGCAGTGCTGGTCTCTGACGACCTATTGCCCGGTGCCGGGGCCGGTGCCGACCTCTCCGGCCAACAACGACTACAAGCCCGGCTTCGCCTCGGCGCTGATGCTGAAGGACCTGAAGCTCTCGCAGGAGGCGGCGCAGGCTGCGGGCGCGTCCACGCCCCTCGGCGCAGCGGCCGCCCAGCTCTTCGCGCTGCACAATGCCTGGGGTCAGGGCGGCACGGATTTCTCCGGGATCATCCATCTTCTGCGCGGCCGCGACGAGGCGTGAGAGGCGCTTGCGCGGCGGGGCTTCGCGGGTCTAGACCCAAGGCATGAACGATACGCTGCCCCGCCGCGAACGCTCTTCCCTGACCGGCTTCGCGGTCAACCGGCTCGACCGGCGGGAGGATCTGCGCAACAAGCCCGATGCGGTGACGGCGCTGCGTCATCGCTCCGATACGCTGATCGCCGCGGTCGCCGGCGAGACGCCGATCCTGAACCGGATCGATGGCGAGACGCTGTCGGTGTGGTTCAGCCACGGCGAGGCGGAAATGCTCGGGCCGGCGCTGGAGGAGATTTTCCTCGGCATGGCCGAGGACGGCTCTCCGCGCTTCGGACGATTGCTCGACCGGGCCCTGGCCGAAACCCTGAAGGAACGCTCCGAACTGGTCGTCACCGATCTGCGCTCGGTGGCGCTGAAGCGGCTGGTGCCGGAAGACGAGGTCGGCCCGCTCGGCGAGGCCAAGGCCGTGCTCGACTGGCATGCCCGGCACCGCTTCTGCGCCCAGTGCGGCGGCCAGACCGTCGCCGGCACCTCCGGCTGGCGGCGTGAATGCACGGTCTGCGGCGCCCTGCATTTCCCCCGCACCGATCCGGTCGTGATCATGCTGGTGACGCGCGGCGATTCCTGCCTGCTGGCCCGCCAGGCACGCTTCGCACCGGGCATGTATTCCTGCATCGCCGGCTTCGTCGAACCGGGCGAGACGCTGGAGGATGCCGTACGTCGCGAGAGCTGGGAGGAAGCGGGCCTGAGGGTCGGCACAGTCCGCTACATCGCCTCGCAGCCCTGGCCCTTCCCGTCCTCGATCATGGTCGGCTGCATCGCCGAATCCCTCGGCGACGAGATCACGCTCGACATGACCGAGCTCGAGGCCGGCCGCTGGTTCCCGCGCGAGGAAGTGCTGCAGATGCTCGAAGGCCGGCATCCCGAGGGTTTGGTGTGCCCGCAGCATATCGCCATCGCCAATACGCTGGTGCGCGCCTGGGCGCTGGAGGGCGAGCGGATCTGACATGCGGGCGCTGCAGCCGCTGCGGCTCGGTGCTTGCATCGCCCCGGCGGCGCGCGCTGTCGAGACCTTCTCCTTGCGCCCCCCCGAACAGGAGCCGGCGGCGGCCGGCAGACCGGAGCCGATCCAACAATGACCGACGCGATCAACGCCTTCGTTCCTGGCCCGCGGGCCCATATCGCGGGCCGGCCGGGCTTGCCGCTCTCGGGCCTGACCTTCGCGGTGAAGGACCTGTTCGACGTCGCGGGTGTTGCGACCGGGGGCGGCAACCACGACTGGGCGAAAGCCAATCCGGTCCCAGCGCGCAACGCCTGGGCGGTGCAGGCGCTGCTCGACGCCGGTGCCGAGCTGGTCGGCAAGACGATCACGGACGAGGTTTCGCTTGGAATTCTCGGCGAGAGCGCCTTCGACGGCACGCCGCTCAACAGCGCCGCGCCGGAGCGCGTGCCGGGCGGCTCCTCCTCCGGCTCGGCCGCCGCCGTCGCGGCCGGACTGTGCGATACCGCGCTCGGCACCGATACGGGCGGCTCGATGCGCGTGCCGGCGAGCTTCTGCGGGATCTATGGCATCCGACCGAGCCATGGCCGGATCGACCTGGCCGGGCTGATGCCGCAGGCGCCGAGCTCGGACACCGCAGGCTGGTTCGCCCGCGACGCGCGGACCTTCGCGCGCGTCGGCACGGTGATGCTGGGCGAGAAGCCCGGCCCCCTGCCGACCAAGCTTCTGATCGCGGTCGATGCCTTCGGCTTTGCCGACCCCGAGGTCGCCGCGGCGCTGCACCCGATGGTCGAACGGCTGGCGCGAGTGGTCGGCTCTTCGCCGCGCGAGGAGCTCATGGCCCCGCAGGGCCTGTCCGTCTGGGCGCGGGCGCAGCGCAGCCTGCAGCCGGTGGAAGCCTGGCAGAGTTTTCGGCCCTGGATCGAGCAGCACAACCCGCGGATGGCCTTCAGCGTCGCCGCCGGACTCATCGCCGGCTCGCAGGTGCCGGCAAGCGATCGCAACTGGGCGGCCCTGATGCGCGAGGAGGCGCGGGCCCGGCTGCGCCATCTGCTGCCGCCGGGAACGATTCTGTGCCTGCCGACGACGCCCTTCCCGGCGCCGCTGCGAGGCCAGTCCATCCCGGCGCTGCAGCCCCTGCGCGATCGCATCACCTGCCTCTGCGCGCAAGGCGGGCTGGCGGGCCATCCGCAGGTCAGCCTGCCGGGCGCGACCGTCGAGGGTGCGCCGGTGGGCCTGTCCATCATCGGCGCCCGCGGCAGCGACGCCAGCCTGATCGCCGTCGCACAAGCCATGGAGGATGCCGCGTGACCGACCTGACCCCGAACCGGCCCGAGGTGGTCGCCGAGATCAGCACATTGTTCGAGGCTTACGAGCAGGCGCTGATCGACAAGGACGTCGACGTGCTCGACGCCAGCTTCTGGGACAGCCCGCACACCATCCGCTACGCTCTCGGCGAGAACGGCTACGGTTTTTCCGAAATCCATGCCCACCGCGTCGCGCGCCCGCCGGGGCCGGGGATCAAGGAGAAGCGCATCCGGCTGGAGATCCTGACCCTCGGCCGCGACTTCGCCACCGTGAACCTCGAGTTCAAGGTGCGCGGTCGCGACGTGATCGGGCGCCAGAGCCAGAGCTGGGTGCGCTTTCCCGATCTGGGCTGGAAGGTCGTTTCGGCCCATGTTTCGACGATGGAGGGTCCGCGCCCCTGGTGAGCGGCGTGACCTCGCCATGAAGATGGCTCGAAGCCGGCGTTGAGTGCGCCGGTCGTATACCTATGGAGGACCGCGATGTCGTTCTACCGAGGCATGACCTGCACGAATGTTGCCATTGCCGGCGACGGCGGCGATCCCATCACCGCCTATGTCGCCAAGCCCGAGGGCCCCGGCCCCTTCCCGGCCGTGGTGCTGGTCCACCACCTGCCCGGCTGGAGCGAATTCTACATCGAGACGACGCGGCGCTTCGCCCACCACGGCTATATCGCAATCTGCGCCAATCTCTATGAGCGCTCCGGCCCCGGCACGCCGGACGATGTCGCCGCCAGGGTGCGTGCCGAAGGCGGCGTGCCCGATGCGCAGGTTATCGGCGATACCGAAGCAGCGGTTAAATGGGCGCGCAGCCAGCCGGAGCACAACGGCAAGGTCGCGCTGTTCGGCTCGTGCTCGGGCGGGCGTCACGCCTTCCTCTACGCCTGCCAGAAGCACGACGTCGACGCCTGCGCCGAGCTCTGGGGCGGGCGCGTGGTGATGGCGCCGGAGGACCTCAACGCCAAGACGCCGGTCTCGCCGATCACGCTGACCACAGACCTTTCGTGCCCGCTCATCGGCATCTTCGGCAATGAGGACCGCGCGCCGAGCCCCGAACAGGTCAACCAGCACGAGGCCGAGCTGAAGAAATGCGGCAAGGCCTACGAATTCCACCGCTACGACGGTGCCGGCCACGGCTTCTTCTATTGGCATCGGCCAATGTATCGCCCCGAGCAGACCATGGACGCCTGGAGCAAGATCTTCGCGTTCTTCGGCAAGCACCTGTCGTAACCGGAGGGTCGGAAGCAATGTGCACGTCGATTGTCGAGATCGTCCCGGTCGAGGGCATGGCCAAGCGCGGCGACGCCTGGTTTGCGCTGACGCAGGCCGTCGTCGCCTATGACCATGCCCGCCACGCGCCGCTGGCGGACGTCATCACACTGGATTTCGTCAATGCCCGGCTCGATGCCGGGGCACGGGCCGGCGTCGAATTGACGCTGGAGACCGCGAAGGCGCTGCACGCGGCGCTGGGCCGGGCGATCGCGGAGGCGGAATTCGAGGAGGCCGAGGTGCGCGGCAAGGGCGCAACGCCGGGCCTCGTCAGAGCCGCCTGAAGACGGCTTTCGCTCGGGCTGGACCGTCATTGCGAGCAAAGCGAAGCAATCCAGGGGCGGCCGCGCTCCACGTCCCCCTGGATTGCTTCGTCGCTTTGCTCCTCGCAATGACGGGCATCGCTGCGATCAGAGCGGAAACCGCTACTCCGCCGGCTCCTCGATGGTCGAGCGGAAGTCGCTCGCCGGGTAGACGCCCATGATCTTCATCTCCTTGGAGAAATAGGAGAGCTCGTCGAGCGCGCGCCGCAGCGCCGGGTCGTCCGGATGGCCTTCGACATCGGCGTAGAACATGGTCGCGGAGAACAGGCCGTCGACCATGTAGCTTTCCAGCTTGGTCATGTTGATGCCGTTGGTGGCAAAGCCGCCCATCGCCTTGTAGAGCGCGGCAGGAATGTTGCGGACGCGGAACATCAGCGTGGTCACCGTCTTGCCGGCACCGTGGCGGGCATATTCCGGATATTTCGAGAGCACGACGAAGCGGGTGGTGTTGTGCTTCTCGTCCTCGATGTCCTCCATGAGAATGTTGAGGCCGTAAACGTCGGCCGCGATGCGCGGGGCGATGGCGGCGCGGGTGACGTCGCCGGCTTCCGCGACCTGCCGGGCGGAGCCTGCGGTGTCCGCCGCGACCTCGGCCTTGAGGCCGAGCTTGCGGATGATCTTGCGGCACTGACCGAGCGCGTGGATATGGCTCTGCACGACCTGGATCGTCGCCAGCGTCGCGCCCTCCACGCCCATCAGGTGGAAGCGGATCGGCAGGAAGTGCTCGCCGATGATGTGCAGCCCCGAGCGCGGCAGCAGATGATGGATATCGGCCACGCGCCCGGCGATCGAGTTGTCGATCGGGATCATGCCGTAGCGGGCCTTGCCGTCGCTGACGGCGGCGAGCGCATCCTCGAAGGTCGCGCAAGGCAGGAGCTCGCAGTCCGGAAACACCTGGAGAGCCGCCTGCGAGGAGAAGGCTCCGGGCTCACCCTGGTAGGACACGACGAAGGACATGGGGATTCTCAGGCTCCTGCGCGGGATTTCAGGATCGCGCGGGCGCGATCGAGATCATGGGGCGTATCGACGCCGAGCGGCACGTCTTCGACGACGATGATGTCGATGCGCATTCCGTCCTCGACGGCGCGTAGCTGCTCCAGCCGTTCGCGCTGCTCCAGGGGCGATGGCGGCAGAGCGACGAAGCGGTCGAGGGCGCGGCGGCGATAGGTATAGAGCCCGATATGATGATAGAGCGGCCCCTCCCCGCTCGGAGCGGTCGCGCGAGTGAAATAGAGCGCCCGCATTCGGCCGGGCCCGATCTCGCTGCCGATCGCCTTGACCACGCTGGGTTCGGTCTTCTCGTCCTCGCGGGTGATCACCGCGGCGAGGGTGACGATATCGACCGCCGGATCCTCCAGCGGCGCGACCGAGGCGATGATGACGCGCGGATCGATCGTCGGCAGGTCGCCCTGCACGTTGACGATGACGTCGTGCCGCCCTTGCGGATCGACGAGATCCGCAGCTTCCTTGATGCGGTCGGAGCCGGACGGATGGTCGGCGCGGGTCAGGACGGCGCGGCCGCCCGCCTTTTCCACAGCCGCGACGATCTCGGGCGTATCGGTGGCGACGACGACGGGCCCGAGCCCGGTCTCCATGGCGCGGCGCCAGACATGGACGATCATCGGCTCGCCATGCACGTCCGCGAGCGGCTTGCCCGGCAGCCGCGTGGACTGCATGCGGGCGGGAACGAGAATCATCGGATTCGGCATGGCAGGCGGCGGGTCCCGTGGGGCACCGCACCGGATCGGACGCGGCGTCGAAAAGTTCTCGAAAGGAAGCGCGCTTATACGAGTTGCAATCAAGCGCGCAAAGCGGTTAAGCAGCATCCGAAGCTGGAGCCGTCCAAGGCTCCGGCCCAAGCGCTATCTCGTCTCCGCGCCTTGGCTGCGGAAGGCTCCAGGGTTCGGATACGATGAATATCGAAGCCAACAAGATCGCCGGCGCGGTTCTCTCGACGCTTCTGGTCGTGATGGGTCTCCAGATGGTGGCCGGCATCGCCTTCACGCCGCACAAGCCGGCGGTTCCCGGCTACGACCTGCCGAGCGCGGAACCGGCCGCGGCCGGCGGCGCCGCCCCCGCGGTCGCGGAAGACCCGCCGATCGCGGAGCGCCTCGCCAAGGCCGACCCGGCCAAGGGTGAGAAGGCGACCGCCGCCTGCAAGGCCTGCCACAGCTTCGAGAAGGGCGGCCCGAACAAGGTCGGCCCGCATCTCTACGGCGTCTACGGCCGCAACGAGGGCTCCGTCGAGGGCTTCGGCTACTCGGCCGCGATGAAGGCCCGTACCGACAAGACCTGGGAGGCCGAAGGTCTCGACCACTTCCTGAAGAGCCCGAAGGCCTATGTTCAGGGCACCGCGATGTCCTTCGCCGGCATCAGCAACCCGAACACCCGCGCCGACGTGATCGCCTATCTGAACACGCTCTCGGACTCGCCGAAGCCGCTGCCGAAGCCCTGAGCGGCTTCCTCGACGTCTGCTGGACGCCGCGAGCCGGGCCTTGAGCCCGGCTTTTTGTTGCGACGTCCAACTCTCGCCTTCACGATGGGCAGAATGCCCGGCATTGCCGTTCCCTGCTCCGCGGGCGACAAGAGAACGGCGAATCGGAAAAGGAGACGCGAGACGATGGCGATGCGCATCACACGCCGCCGGCTGATCGAAGCCGCAGGCGTCACGGCGGCTTCCGCCGCCCTGCCGGGCTTGCCCGGGGCAGCGCTCGCTGAAGCGACCGAATCGCACGGGCTGTCGACGTTCGGCGAGCTCGCGCTGCCGCCGGACTTCCCGCATTTCAGCTACGTCAATCCGGAGGCCCCCAAGGGCGGCACGCTGACGCTGCAGATCAAGCAGGCCAGCGGCAACCAGAGCTTCGACACCTTCAACACACTCAATATCTGGGTGCTCCAGGGCGACGGAGCAGCCGGCATGGATGCCTGCTTCGACAGCCTGATGGCTGGATCGGGCGACGAGCCGGGCTCGCTTTACGGGCTCCTGGCAAAGAGCGTCGCGATTTCCTCCGACAAGCTGACCTATCGCTTCCGGATGCGACCCGAGGCGAAGTTCCACGACGGGTCCCGGGTGACGGCGAAGGACGTCGCCTTCTCGCTCAACACCCTCAAGACCAAGGGACACCCCTCCTACCGGCTGATCCTGGGCGAGCTCGTCTCGGCCACCGCCGAAGGCGACGACATCGCCGTCGTCCAGCTCTCGCCCAAGCGCAGCCGCGATCTGCATCTGATCGTGGCGAGCCTGCCTGTGTTTTCGGAGAAATACTGGTCGACGCGGGACTTCACCGCCTCGACGCTGGAGCCGCCGCTCGGCTCGGGCGCCTACAAGGTCGGCCGCTTCGAGCAGGGCCGCTTCATCGAGTTCGAGCGCGTCGCGGACTATTGGGCGAAGGACCTGCCGGTGAATGTCGGCACCAATAATTTCGACCGGGTGCGCTGGGAGTATTTCCGCGACCGTCAGGTGGCGTTCGAAGGTTTCAAGAGCGGTATCATCACCTTCCAGGAGGAGTTCACCTCGCGCATCTGGGCGACGGGCTACGACTTTCCCGCGCTCAAGGAGGGCAAGGTCAAGAAGGAAAGCCTGCCGAGAACCGAGCCTGTCGCCTCGCAGGGCTGGATCTACAATTTGCGGCGCGAGAAATTCGCCGATCCGCGCATCCGCGAGGCCTTGGGGCTGGCTTTCGACTTCGAGTGGACGCGCAAGACGATCATGTTCGGCTTCTACGAGCGGCTGACGTCCTATTTCGAGAATTCGGATTCGAAAGCTGTCGGCAAGCCCTCGCCGGAGGAGCTGGCACTGCTCGAGCCCTGGCGCGGCAAGGTGCCGGACGAAGTCTTCGGCGAGCCCTGGCTGCCGCCGGTCTCGGACGGCTCGGGCAGCGACCGCGCCCTGCTGCGCAAGGCCGACGAGATGCTGCGCGCCGCCGGCTGCAAGCGCGACGGCAACGTACTGAAGCTGCCGAACGGCCAGCCTTTCGAGATCGAGTTCCTCGACTCCAACCCGGCGCTGCAGCCGCATACGCAGCCCTTCCAGGCCAATCTCAAGCGGCTCGGCATCAGCGCCACCTCGCGCTTCGTCGATCCCGCGCAGTACCAGCGCCGCCTCGACGAGTTCGACTTCGACATCATCACGCGCGCGCTCAGCGGCAGCGCCATCCCGAGCGACACGCTGCGCGTCGTCTATGGCTCGGAAGCGGCGAAGACGCGCGGCTCGCGCAACCAGAACGGCATCAGCGAGCCAGCAATCGACGCCATGATCGAGAAGATCGGGCAGGCCCGCAGCTATGCCGAGGCCGTGACCGCAGCGAAATGCCTCGACCGGCTGCTGCGCGCCGGGCGCTACTGGATTCCGATGTGGTGGAACGACCAGGTCTGGATCGCCCACTGGGACATGTTCGATCGGCCGCAGACCAAGCCGAAATACGGCTCCGGCGCGCCAGGCACCTGGTGGTACGACGCCGAAAAGGCCAAGCGGATCGGGAAAGCGTGAAGGCCGCATGCTGAGCTATATCGCCCGGCGTCTCGCCCTGATGGTGCCGACCCTGTTCGGCATCCTGCTGGTCTCCTTCGTGATCGTGCAGTTCGCTCCGGGCGGGCCGGTCGAGCGCGTGATCTCGCAACTCCAGAACCCGAACAGCGGCGCGGCCGACCGCGTCGGCGGCGGCCAGGGTGGCGATGCCGGCGCGCAGGGCGGTGAAGCCAGTGCCTACCGTGGCGCCCAGGGCCTCGACCCCGCCTTCATCAAGGAGCTGGAGAAGCAGTTCGGCTTCGACAAGCCGGCGCCCGAGCGCTTCTGGAAGATGCTGACCGACTATGCCCGGTTCGATTTCGGCCGCTCCTATTTCCGCGGCGCGCCGGTGCTGCAGCTGATCAAGGAGAAGCTGCCGGTCTCGATCTCGCTCGGCCTGTGGATGACGCTGCTCTCCTATGCCATCTCGATCCCGCTCGGCATCCGCAAGGCTGTGAAGGAAGGCTCGCGCTTCGACACCTGGACGAGCGCCGTCGTCATCGTCGGCTACGCCATCCCAAGCTTCCTGTTCGCGATCCTGCTCATCGTGCTCTTCGCCGGCGGCTCGTTCTGGCAGATCTTCCCGCTTCGGGGGCTGACCTCCGACAATTGGAGCGATCTTTCGCTCGTCGGCAAGGTGAAGGACTATCTCTGGCATATCTGCCTGCCAGTGACGGCGATGGCGCTCGGCGCCTTCGCGACCTCGACACTCTTGACCAAGAACTCCTTCCTCGACGAGATCAGGAAGCAATACGTGCTGACTGCGCGGATGAAGGGCCTTTCCGAGCGCGGCGTGCTCTACGGCCACGTCTTCCGGAACGCGATGCTGATCGTCATCGCCGGCTTCCCCGGCGCCTTCGTCTCGGCGCTCTTCGCGGGCTCGCTGCTGATCGAGACGATCTTCTCGCTCGACGGCCTCGGCCTGCTCTCCTTCGAAGCGATCGTCAACCGCGACTACCCCATCGTCTTCGCCAATCTCTACATCTTCTCGCTGATCGGCCTCCTCGTGCATCTGATCACGGACCTGACCTATAGCTGGGTCGATCCCCGCATCGATTTCGAGACGCGGGAGAGCTGACGATGAGCGACACATTGCTCGAAGCTCCACCGCCACAGTTGCGCAGCGATGCGGCGCTCGCACCGGTCGAAGCGCAGCAGGGCTGGCTGAAGCTCACGCCGATCAACCGGCGCCGGCTCAACAACTTCAAGGCCAACCGGCGCGGCTGGTGGTCCTTCTGGCTGTTCCTCACCCTGTTCGTGCTGTCGCTCTTCGCCGAGTTCATCGCCAACGACCGCCCTCTCCTCGTGCGCTACAAGGGCGAGTGGCTCTTTCCCGTCGCAGTGAACTATCCGGAGGAGAAGTTCGGCGGCTTCCTCGCCACGACCGATTATCGCGATCCCGTCATCGCCAAGGAGATCGAGGCGAACGGCTTCACGGTCTGGCCGCCGATCCGCTACAGCTACAATACCAACAATCTCGATTTGCCCGTCCCCGCGCCGGCACCGCCGACCTGGCTGCTCAAGGACGAGCAATGCAGGCCGATCGCCGAGCGGACCGGAGGCACGGGCTGCCGCGATCTCGAATGGAACTGGCTCGGCACCGACGACCAGGGCCGCGACGTGGTAGCGCGCCTGATCTACGGCTTCCGCATCTCGGTGTTGTTCGGACTGATCCTGTGCGCCTTCTCCTCGGTCATCGGCATCGCAGCCGGCGCCGTGCAGGGCTATTTCGGCGGCTGGACCGACCTGATCTTCCAAAGGCTGATCGAGATCTGGACCTCTATTCCCGCGCTCTACCTGCTGATCATCGTCGCCGCGATCATCACGCCGAGCTTCTTCGTGCTGCTCGGCATCCTGCTGCTGTTCTCCTGGGTCTCGCTGGTCGGCGTCGTCCGGGCCGAGTTCCTACGGGCACGGAACTTCGAATATGTCCGGGCGGCGCGGGCGCTGGGCCTCTCCAACCGTACCATCATGATCCGGCATCTGCTGCCCAACGCGATGGTGGCGACGCTGACCTTCCTGCCCTTCATCCTGAACGGCTCGATCACGACGCTGACCTCGCTCGACTTCCTCGGCTTCGGCCTGCCCCCAGGCTCGCCCTCGCTGGGAGAGCTGCTGGCGCAGGGAAAGGCGAACCTGCAGGCGCCCTGGCTGGGTCTTTCCGGCTTCGCCGTCATCGCGCTGATGCTGTCGCTGCTGATCTTCATCGGCGAGGCGGTGCGCGACGCGTTCGACCCGCGGAAGACCTTCGCATGAGCGAACCGCTGCTTTCCGTCCAGGACCTCTCCGTCGCTTTCCGCCAGGGCGGCAGGGAGACGCTCGCGGTCGATCATGTCTCCTTCGCGATCGACAAGGGCGAGACCGTCGCGATCGTCGGCGAATCCGGCTCGGGCAAGTCGGTCTCGGCGCTGTCGATCCTGAAACTGCTGAATTACCCAGCGGCTTATCACCCCTCCGGCAAGGTGCTGTTCAAGGGGCAGGACCTGATCGCGGCCGACGAAGACGCGATGCGCAAGGTACGCGGCAACGACATCACCATGGTGTTCCAGGAGCCGATGACCTCGCTCAACCCGCTGCACACCATCCAGAAGCAGATCGGCGAGATCCTCGAGCTGCATAAGGGGCTGCGCGGCGAGAAGGCGCGCGCTCGCACGCTCGAGCTGCTGGGCCTCGTCGGCATCCGCGATGCCGAGAGCCGGCTCGACGCCTATCCGCACCAGCTCTCGGGTGGTCAACGCCAGCGCGTGATGATCGCGATGGCGCTCGCCAACGAGCCAGATCTGCTTATCGCCGACGAACCGACGACGGCGCTCGACGTCACCGTGCAGGCGCAGATCCTGAAGCTGCTCAAGGAACTCCAGAGCCGGCTCGGCATGGCCATGCTGTTCATCACCCATGACCTCGGCATCGTCCGGCGCATCGCCGACCGCGTCGTGGTGATGCTGAAGGGCAAGATCGTCGAGGAGGGGCCGGTCGCGGAGATCTTCGGCAACCCGCAGCACGCCTACACGAAGCGCCTGCTTGCGGCCGAACCGAAGGGGCGCCCAGAGCCTGTCGCAACCGATGCCGCCACGCTGCTCGAGGCCGGACCGATGAAGATCTGGTTCCCGATCAAGTCCGGCTTCCTGCGCCGCGTCACTGGCCATGTGAAGGCAGTCGACGGGATCTCGGTCAAGGTCCGCGAGGGCGAGACGCTCGGCGTCGTCGGCGAGTCCGGCTCGGGCAAGACGACGCTCGGCCTCGCCATCCTCCGGCTGATCTCATCCGAGGGGCCGATCGTCTTCCTCGGCGACCGCATCGACGGGCTGTCGAGCCAGCAGGTCCGGCCGAAGCGGAAGGACCTGCAGGTCGTCTTTCAGGACCCCTATGGCTCGCTCTCGCCGCGCATGTCGGTGGCCGAAATCGTCGCCGAGGGGCTCGGCGTGCAGCAGAAAAACCTGTCCTATGCACAGCGCCGCGAAATCGTGGCCCAGGCGTTGGCCGATGTCGGCCTCGACCCGGCGGCGATGGACCGCTATCCGCACGAATTCTCCGGCGGCCAGCGCCAGCGCATCGCGATCGCGCGCGCAATGGCGCTCGATCCGAAATTCGTGGTGCTCGACGAGCCGACCTCGGCGCTGGATATGTCGGTCCAGGCGCAGATTGTAGACCTCCTGAGGGGGCTGCAGGCGAAGCGCAAGCTGGGCTATCTTTTCATCAGCCATGACCTCAAGGTGGTGCGGGCACTCTCGCACCGGCTTATCGTGATGCAGAACGGCAAGGTCGTCGAGGAAGGCCCGGCCGAGGAGGTCTTCGCCCGGCCACGCGAGGCCTACACGCAGGCGCTGCTCGCCGCCGCGCTCCATATCGAGCCGGCCGCCGGCGGTGCCGTCAGGGAGTGAGCATGGCACGCGCGCTGCTCATCGTGCTGGATTCGGTCGGCTGCGGTGGCGCCGAGGATGCCGGAACCTATGGCGATGACGGCTCCGACACGCTCGGCCATATCGCGGAAGCCTGCGCCAAAGGTCGCGGCGACCGCGAGGGCTTGCGCAGCGGGCCGTTGCAGTTGCCGAATCTCGTGCGGCTCGGCCTCTCCCATGCCTGCGAGGCTTCGACCGGGCGCGCACTGGCCGGTATGCCGGAGCCCGCGCAGCCACAAGCGCGCTGGGGCTATGGCGTCGAGGTCAGCCAGGGCAAGGACACGCCTTCCGGCCATTGGGAGATCGCCGGCTGCCCAGTGAACTTCCGCTGGGGTTATTTCACCGCGCTGGAGAATTCCTTCCCGCCGGAGCTCGTCGCGGGGATCGTCAAGGAAGGCGCCCTGCCCGGAATCCTCGGCAACAGGCATGCCTCGGGCGTGGCGATCATCGAGGAGCTCGGAGCCGAGCACATCCGGAGCGGCAAGCCGATCTGCTATACCTCGGTCGATTCCGTGCTGCAGATCGCTGCGCATGAAGAACATTTCGGCCTCGACCGACTCTACGCGCTCTGCAAAACCGTGCGTGGGCTCGTCGATCCGCTCAGGATCGGCCGCGTCATCGCACGGCCCTTCATCGGCTCGCCCGAAGACGGCTTCACCCGCACCGGCAACCGCAAGGACTTCGCCATCCCTCCGCCGCGGGAGACGATCCTCGACCGGCTCGCGGCGCAGGGTCGCGCTGTCGTCACCGTCGGCAAGATCGGCGACATCTTCGCCCATCGCGCCACTGGCACCGAAATCAAGCCCTTCGGCAACCATGCGATGGTGGAGGCCGCGCTAGAAGCGTGGGACGGGTTGTCCGACGGCGGCTTCTGCTTCGTCAACCTCGTCGATTTCGACACCGAGTATGGCCATCGCCGCGACGTGCCGGGCTATGCCGCGGCGCTCGAAGCCTTCGACCGGCTGCTGCCACGCATCGAGGCGGCGTTGAAACCCGGCGATATCGCCGTCATCACCGCCGACCACGGCAACGATCCGACCTGGCGCGGCACCGACCACACCCGCGAGCACGTGCCGATCCTCGCCTTCGGCCCCGGCATCGCACCGCAACCGCTCGGCCGACGCGAAAGCTTCGCCGACATCGCCGCGAGCCTCGGCTTCTGGCTCGGCATCGGCCCGGTGGGGCCGGGCCGGCACTGGTAGCTCAGGCGGCGGCGATGTTGCCGCAGAACAGGGCGACATCCTGGCGGATGCTCTGGGCCTGCTGAGCCAGGGCAGCGGCGGTCTCCTGCAGCTTCTCGGCTGCCCCATGCGTCTCGACGGTCATCGTCTCGAAACCGCCGGCCATATCGGCGCTGCGCTGCGCCCCGTCGAAGGACAACCGGACCTGATAAGCGATCTCGGAGGTCGCCCGGCTCTGCTCGTCCACCGAGAGCGCGATCGCATTCGCGACGCGCTCCACCTCGCCGATGGCCTCGACGATCTCCCGGATCGCCCTGAGCGAGCCCTGCGTCGCCTGCTGCATGGCGCCGATATGACTCGAGACCTCGTCGGTCGCCTTGGCGGTCTGAGCCGAGAGCGTCTTGACCTCGCTCGCCACCACCGCGAAGCCGCGCCCCATCTCGCCGGCACGCGCCGCTTCGATCGTCGCGTTCAGGGCGAGCATGCTGGTCTGTGCCGCAATGCCGCGAATGATCTCGACGACCGCGCCGACATCCTGGCTGCGCTCGGTCAAGACCTCGATCTCGCGGCTCGCCTGGCGCGCCAGCTCGGCCGTCGATTTCGAGCCATGGGCGGACTGCCCGGCATTGCGGCCGATTTCCGCAATCGAGGCTGCAAGCTCGGTGCTCGCGGCCGAGAGCTGGTCGATATTGGCCATCGTCCCGGCGGCCGCCTCGGCGACCAGGGTCGTCTGTCCCCGGGCGTGGTCGGCCGTCTTCGTCAGGGTGCCGGCCTTCGTCTGCATGGCTTCGGCCGAGCGATCGAGCATGGCCATGGCGCCGTCCATCTGGTTGCGGAAGCGTGAAACGAGCTCCTGCAGGCTGGCGGCGCGGCGGCCGAGCTCCTCCGACAGGGCCCGCTCCTTTTCGCCCGCCAACCTTTCCCGCCCCGCCACTTCCTGCGCACGGGCCAGATTCTCCTCGCCTTCCCGCAAGCGCCTCTGCAGCAAAAGCGCGAAGGTCGCGAGAAACGCCGTCTCGATCAGCACGATCACGGCATGGAGCAGGACCCGCAGCAGATTGCCGCCCTGGTAGAAGACAGCCGCCGGCAAGGCATATTGCAGCACGAGATGATGGAGCGCGGTCAGCGTCGCCCCCAGCACGATCGGCCGCCAGTCGCAGAAGCCGGCGAAGAGCGCGAGGATCGCGAAATAGTACATATGCATGTCGGGTTGCCAGGGGTGCCCGGCAAAGCTGAACACCAGCGCGGAAACCTGCCCGATCAGCACGGTGACGATGGCGAGCTGCGTGACCAGCGTCGCACCGGCCACGCGATAGAGAAGCAGGAGGACGGCGACGGCGGTGGCGATGAGCGCCACGGGCAGCAGGGCCGCATGCCCGCGCATCCAGAAGCTGAGGGCCAGCAGCGGTACATGCAGCAGGGCGAGACCGATCAGGGCGAGCGCCACGCGGCGGCGAATGACCTGCAGGGACCAGTTCATCGGGGCTCATCTCCCTGCGCAGCCGCGCCGTCGAGGCAGCCGGCAAGGCCGGCGAGTGTCAAGGACAGCCATGCGCCGCGCGGCAGCGAGGCGGATTCCGGCCGCGGCGCAACGACGACGATCGACGGCAGCCGCCCGCTTCTCAGCACACGGTCGCCGGCAGCGAAGCTGCGCGCCACCGCTTCGGCACCACTCATCCAGAACGGGAATACGATCGCGACCGGCTCCCCTCCCTCCCTTCCCTGCGGGAGGCTTGCGAGCGCGGCGGCGCCGACAAGCAGCGTCAGCAGGACGACGAGCATCGCCGCAGCGGCGGCACCCGTTCGGGGTGTTGCAGCGGAAGGCTCCACGCAGGGATCGTCGGATAGCAAGCGGTTCGTCCGGAAAGGAATGCAGGACTACGAACGATACTCCCGTAAAATTTCACTTAATCCGGCAAGTCTCGCTTAAGCAACGGAACGACGCGCCCGGCGCATTAAGGGTTCCTCAACCTCCCGAATACAACCATCGGTTGTATTCTTCATTGGAACCTCCGCGATGATTGCTTCACCGAAGCGCATGCTGAGAAACGAAGCCGGGACGAGCGCCATCGAGTTCGCATTCGTCGCGCCGGTCCTGCTCCTGCTGCTGTTCGGGATCATGGGCTACGGCTACGTCTTCGGAATCTATCACAGCGTCCAGCAGATCGCCGCCGAAGCCGCACGCTCCTCCGTAGCCGGGTTGAGCGACGCCGAACGCGCGCAGATTGCCCGGGACTACGTCGCCGCCAATGCCGGTGCCTACGCCTTTATCGACCCCTCCAAGGTGCGCGTCCGCACCCAGCAGACGGGCCCGCAACAGCAGAGCTTCGAGGTCGCCGTCAGCTACGACATGACCGGCTCGCTCTATGACGAACTCAGCAGGCTCGCGGCACTGCCGCAGCCCCTGATCGAACGCCGCGCCGTCGTGCAACGCGGCGGCTACTGACCGACCGACACCAGGCTGGGGAGGCTTCACCATGCGCAAGATCAGGGATTTCCGGCGCGACGAGAGCGGTGGAGCCGCCATCCTCTTCGCCGTGGCGCTCGGCACGCTGCTCGGCTTCGGCGCCATGGCGGTCGATGTCGGCAGCTTCTTCTACGAGAAGCGCCGGCTCCAGACCGCGAACGACCTCGCTGCGCTCGCGGCCGCGGGCGACATCCCACGCGCCCAGGCCGCGGCGCAGGCCAGCGCCGGCCAGAATGGCTTCGAGGCGCGCCACATCAGCGCGGTGCAACCCGGCACCTACACGCCGGACCCGGCGAAGGCACCGGCGGATCGTTTCGTCCCAGGGACAGGCGCGAGCGCGAATGCGGTCAGGATCGACATGCGGACGATGGCGCCGCTGCTGCTCGGGCGCGCCTTCGCCGCCACCAGCCGGCCGGAACGCCCGCCCGGAACGAAGCCGTCGCCGATCCAGGCCAGCCTGGACGCAGGCGAGGTGCCGATCGCCAGCAGCGCCATCGCCTATCAGGATGCCCAGGCCTCCTTCGCCATCGGCTCACGCCTGCTCAAGCTCGACGGCGGCTTGCTCAACGGTCTGTTGGGCGGCCTGCTCGGTGGCGGAGTCTCGCTCTCGGTCATGGACTACGAGGCTCTGATCAGGGCCCGCGTCGATCTCTTCGATTTCGCCAAGCATCTGGCGACCCGACTCGATCTGACCGCCGCGACCTATGACGACGTGCTGAGAGCCCATGCGACGCTGGGCGACGTCCTCTCCGCGATCGTCGACGCCTCGCGCGACAACGATGCCCGCAGCGGCACGGCCACCGCTGCTCTGGGCCGGCTCGCCTCCGTCGCCGCCAGCGGCTTGCCCGTCGACCTCTCGAAGCTCGTCGCCTTCGGACCCGCCGGCGACAGGTCGGTCTCCGCGCCGAACCCCCTGGGGGCCTCGCTTTCCGCCCTCGATATCGTCTCGGCCGTGGCGCAGATCGCCAACGGCCAGCGGCAGATCGACGTCGGGCTCGCGCTCAACCTGCCGGGGATCGCCGCAGTCAATCTCAAGCTCGGCATCGGCGAGCGCCCGGTCGGCAGCGCCATGATCAGCGTCGGACGGACCGGCACGAGCATCCACACCGCGCAGACCCGCCTGCTCCTCACCGCCGACCTGATCGGCTCCGGTGCCGCGTCGCTCGTCAGGTTGCCGGTCTATCTGGAGCTCGCCGCCGCGACGGCGAAGCTCACCGCCGTGCAATGCTCGCCGGGCGACGTCTCGACCTCGCGCGTGACGCTCGGCGTCAGGCCGGCGCTGGTCGATGCCTGGGTCGGCCAGGTCTCGATGGCCGAATTCAACAATTTCAGCACCGCGCCCAATCCCCCCGCGGCCACCCTGCTCAACGTCGTCGGGCTCGCCAAGGTCACGGCCCGCGCCCATGTCACGATGACCAACCTCGCCGAGACGCCTGTCAGCTTCAGCTACGCCGAGATTCAGCGCGGCGACAAGAAGACGACCTCGACGCAGAACTTCGTCGCAACCTTGCTCGGGCGCCTCGTCGGCGACCTCGAGCTGCGCGTCGAGGCACTGGGGCTCGGCATCGGCCTGCCGGGACTGGACGGGCTGGTCGGCGGCATCGTCGGCAACGCGCTGACGCCGCTCGACCAACTGCTCAACGGCGTCCTCGGCACGCTCGGCATCGGGCTGGGCCAGGCAGACAGCTGGGTGACCGGCGTGCGCTGCGGCGGGGCAGTGCTGGTGCGATGAAGGATCAGTCCCGCAGCCTCTCCTTGATCCGCCGGATCAGCCCGTCGCGCACATCGCGATAGGCGTCCAGCCTCTGCTCCCGGGCGCCCTGCACGAGGGTCGGATCCATCGTCGGCCAGTACTCGACCTCCGCCGCCAGAGTCCGGGTCAGCTCCAGAGCCCGGTGATGAGCCTCCGGCGACAAGGAGATGATGAGGTCGAAATTGAGGCCTTCCCACTCCTCCAGCTCGTCCACCGTTTTCGGCGCGTGTCGGCTCAGATCGATCCCGATCTCGTCCAGAACCTCGCGGGCAAAACCATCGACCGCCCCCTTCCGGGCACCGGCCGACTGGACGTAGATCGACTTGCCGAAGAAGTGCTTGGCCAGCGCTTCGGCCATGGGCGAGCGAACGGCATTCATCGCGCACATGAAGAGCACGCTCTGGACCTTCCGCGGGATCGCCGGCTCCAAACGCGTCAGCCCTTCCAGTGCAGCGCGTAGATCAGCGTGAACAGGCGTCGCGCCGTGTCGAAATCGATCTCGACCTTGTTTGCCAGGCGGTCGACCAGGATGGCCGCCGCTTCGTCGTGCAGGCCGCGTCGCCCCATGTCGATGGCCTCGATCTGATCCGGCGTCTGCGTGCGGATCGCCGCATAGTAGCTCTCGCAGATCAGCTCGTAGTCCTTGACGATCCGGCGGAAGGGGCTGAGCGAAAGATGGTGGGTGACGACGGGTGCGCCGTCCGACTCCTTGATGTCGAACACCAGCCGGCGCTCGACCAGGGCGAGATGGGCGCGATAGGGCCCGCCGTCATGGCCAGGCACCGCGAAACGGTTGCGCTCGATCAGGTCGTAGACCGCGATCGCGCGCTCGTGCTCCTGGTCGGGCGAGCCGCGCCCCAGGGACGTTTCGTCGAGGGTCAAGCCGACGAGGGATTGCTTTTCGGAAGACGGTTCGGCCGACATCGCTCCTCCTGTCGCCGCGCCGCCCTGCAGGCGGCGCTCAGAGATTGAGTCTGATCGTCACGGAACGCCCGTGCGCCTGCAAGCCCTCTGCTTCGGCCAATTGCGTGGCGGCAGGGGCCAGCCGGCGCAGCCCCTCGGGCCGGCACTTCAGGAGCGAGGTGCGCTTCATGAAGTCGCCCACGCCGAGGCCGGAGGAGAAGCGCGCCGAGCGCGCCGTCGGCAGCACGTGGTTCGGACCGCCGACGTAATCGCCGATCGCCTCCGGCGTATGGCCGCCGAGGAAGATCGCGCCGGCATTGCGGATGAGTCCGGCGAGGCGATCGGGCTCTGCCGTCATGATCTCGAGATGTTCGGGAGCCAGCCGGTCGACCAGTGGCACAGCGGCCTCCAGATCGGCGACCAGCATGATCGCGCCGAAATCCTGCCAGCTCTTCCCGGCGATCGCCGCGCGCGGCAGGGTCGCAAGCTGGGCGGCGACCGCCTTTTCGACCTCGACCGCGAGCGCGGCATCGTCCGTCATCAGGATCGACTGGGCCGAGACATCGTGCTCGGCCTGGGCCAGGAGATCGGCGGCGATCCAGTCGGGATTGGCGGTGTTGTCGGCGATGACCAGCACCTCGGAGGGACCGGCGATCATGTCGATGCCGACCTGGCCGAAGACGCGGCGCTTGGCGGCCGCAACATAAGCATTGCCCGGGCCGACGATCTTGGCCACGGGAGCGATCGTGCCGGTGCCATAGGCCAGCGCCGCCACCGCCTGCGCGCCGCCGATACGGTAGACCTCGTCGACGCCGGCGAGCCTGGCGGCCGCGAGCACGAGCGGATTGGTCTCGCCGCGCGGCGTCGGCGCGACCATGACGATGCGCGGCACGCCGGCGACCTTGGCGGGGATCGCGTTCATCAGAACCGATGAGGGGTAGCTCGCCGTGCCGCCCGGCACATAGAGGCCGACCGCCTCGATGGCGCTCCAGCGCCAGCCGCTCTCGATCCCGGCTTCGTCCACGACCCAGGAATCCTCCGGCCTCTGGCGCCGATGATAGGTCTCGATCCGCTCGCGCGCGGTCTCCAGGGCGGCCAACAGGTCCGGCGAGCAGGCGTCGATGGCGGCGTCGATCTCCGCCTCGCCGACGCGCAGGGTTTCCGCCGTCAGGTCGAGCGCATCGAAGCGGCTGGTATAGGCGATCAGCGCCGCATCGCCCTTCCCGCGCACCTCCGCGATGATGTCCGCGGCGACGCGGTCGACCTCCTCGGAAACCTCGCGCTTGGCGGAAAGCAGCGCCGCAAAGCCTTCGGCAAAGCGTGCATCCCTGTCATCGAGCCTGATCGGCATCGCTGGTCCCCGGCAATGATCGCGAGAGGTTGCTGTCAGGCGTCGGGATGGCCGGGCGTCGCCACGGCTTCCCAGACCGGCCCAAGATCCTTCATCTGGGCCTCGACGCATTCGACGGAGAGCCGGATCGCGGCTCCTTCCGAGAAATGCAGCGTCACGTCGCCGGCCGGCTCGTCGTTCTGCTCGAAGGTGATCGCCAGCAGGTTCAACACCTTGCCGGCATCGTTCTTGTCGAGCTTGGCGCTGCGGACAGCGAGAACGCGGTCGAAATGCAGGGCCGCCAGCCGGCGGCGACGCTGGCCGTGCACGGCGCCCTCCCAATCGAAGCGGCGCAGCGCCAGGGCGAAGCGCTTCTCGCCGGGCAGATAGACGATATCCGCCGTCTTCAACACCGCATCCTGAAGATGGGCGGAGACGATGGCGAGGTCGTCGGCGTCGAGCGCGACGAGCTTCAGCGGTTCTGCGGCGTCGTCAGACATGACATCGTTCTGACGAGCCGCTTCGAGAAAATCAACCGTCGAGACTCAGCTGCTGATGCGCTCGACGACCGCCCCGCAACGCCCGAGCTTGGCCTCGAGCGCCTCGAAGCCGCGATCGAGGTGATAGACACGGTTGATCGTGGTGTCGCCCTCGGCAGCAAGCCCGCCGATCACGAGCGAGACGGAGGCGCGCAGATCGGTCGCCATCACCGGCGCGCCAGTGAGCTTCTGGACGCCATCGACATGCGCGACATCGCCGTCGAGCCGGATCTTCGCACCAAGGCGGGCAAGCTCCTGCACGTGCATGAAGCGGTTCTCGAAGATGGTCTCGCGGATGCGCGATGTGCCCTTGGCCTTGGTCATCAGCGCCATGAATTGCGCCTGCAGATCGGTCGGAAAGCCGGGGAACGGATCGGTGTCGATATCGACCGCATCGATGCCGTGGCCGTTGCGGCGCACGCGAATGCCTTCGTTGGTCGAGCTGATCTCGACTCCGGCCTTGGTCAGCACGTCGAGCGCCGATTGCAGGAGCTCCGGGCGCGCGCCCTCCAGAACGACGTCGCCGCCGGTCATGGCGACCGCCATGGCATAGGTGCCGGTCTCGATCCGGTCCGGCAGGACGGCGTGGTGGGCGCCGCCGAGCCGCGAGACGCCGGTGACGACGATGCGGGAGGTGCCGGCGCCTTCGATCCTGGCGCCCATCTTGACGAGGCAGGCGGCGAGGTCGGTGACCTCCGGCTCGCGCGCCGCGTTCTCGATCACCGTCGTGCCCTGGGCGAGAACCGCGGCCATCAGCGCGGTATGCGTGCCCCCCACGGTGACTTTCGGGAAGACGATCTCTCCGCCCTTGAGGCCTTTCGGCGCGCGGGCGAGCGCATAGCCGTTCTCGATCTCGATCTCGGCGCCGAGCTTCTCCAGCGCCATCAGCAGCAGGTCGACCGGACGCGTGCCGATGGCACAGCCGCCCGGCAGCGAGACCTTGGCCTCGCCCATGCGGGCCAGGATCGGCGCGATGACCCAGAAGCTCGCCCGCATGGTCGAGACCAGCTCGTAGGGTGCGCAGGTGTCGACGATCTGACGCGCGGTCAGCGAGATGTTCTGACCGGTCTCGGCCGACTGGCCGATGCGTTTGCCGGCGACCGTCCGGTCGACTCCGTGATTGGAGAGGATACGCGAGAGGGCTGTGACGTCCGACAGGCGCGGGACATTGGTCAGCGTCAGCGTCTCGTCGGTGAGCAGGCTCGCGATCATGAGCGGCAGGGCCGCATTCTTGGCACCGGAAATCGGAATCGCGCCATTGAGGCGCTGGCCGCCGGTGATGCGGATCTTGTCCATCGTCAGGTCCTGCTCGGCCGGCGGTCGAGCGCCGCGGCGTGAAGAAACGGGGAATCAGGTCCGGTTCGTGTCGGCCTGAGCTGGCGGCGCCGCTTCATGGTCGCGACCCTGCGCCTCGTCCGCGCGGCGAGCGCGAGCCTGGGCCTTACGGCGCTTCAGGTTCTCGCGCAGGGCGGCGGCAAGGCGCGCCTGCTTCTCGTCGTCGGCAGTCTGGCGAGTCACGTCATCAACTCGGCATCGATGTTTGAACGCGGGAACGCGGCGAATTCGCGGCGACATCGTTAGCCCTCCCGCGGCCCGGGAACAAGCGCGGCGAGGCCGCACGCCGAGACGGCCGCGTCCCGCATCAGAGCAGGACACGTCCCGTTCTGCGACAGCCGCCCCGCATCGCGAACGGCTTGCGCTGCGGGATTTTGGGAATTCGGCACGCAGATCCACTTTCCGCCCCCTGCGGTGCATTTTGCGCAATTTGATTGCGCCGAGAGGGCCGAGGCACCGGGGTCCGAATCTTGCCCGGCGTTGGCAACACGGGCCGGAGGAATGCGAGTTCATTACCATAGGTCAGGTGAAAATATTAATGAAATTAACCATTTCCGGCAGAATGCGTTTACAGTTTGTTAAGCTCGTTTAGGCTGCCGATGTTGATGTTGCAGAGGTGGCGTCATGTTCGAATCGTTCACGGTGAATGAAGACCGCGTCGCTCCGGCTCTCCTCGAGAGCTGCGACGTGATCGATGCCATCCGCTACAAGGCGGGCTTCCTGCCCGAGGTGGAGCTGGCCTACGAGGCTGCGATCAAGACGTTGTGGGTAACGATCCGCCCGGAGCTCAAGCCGGTCTTCACGCTGCAGCTGCTCGACAGCCTGGTGAAGATCCAGAGCGCGATCTTCGCGCTGTGGGGCGCGCCCGACCAGTATCACCGCGCGCCGGTTCGCTTCCTCGCCTTCCGCGGAACCGGCCCCTTCTTCACGCTGGGCGGCGATCTCGATTTCTATCTGGATTGCCTGGCGAAGAACGACCGCGCGGCGCTCTCGGAATATGCCCGGCTCTCGGCCGAGGGCGCCATCTGGAACAGCGGCGGCCTGAACGGCCTGGTGGTGACGCTCTCGACCATTCACGCCAAGGCGATCGGCGGCGGCATCGATGCGCCGCGCTCCTGCAACGTGATGATCGCCGAGGAACAGGCGTCGTTCGTCTATCCGGAAATCAAGTTCAACCATTTCCCGATCACCGCCGTCGCGATCCTGTCGCGCCGGATGGGGCCGCGCGCCGCCGAGAAGCTGCTGATGTCCGGGGAGGAGATGAGCGCGCAGGCCTTCATGGAGGCGGGAGGCCTCGAAGCCGTCGTGCCGACCGGCACCGGCGAGGCATGGATCCGCAAGTATTGCGCCGATGCACTGCCGATCCATGCGGCCAAGACCGCCCTGTTCGCGGCGTTCAACCGGCGCGCCGGAGATCTGCGCGAGGAACTGGCGCATCTCGGCCAGATCTGGGCCGACTGCATGCTGCGGCTCAGCCCGAGCGCCATCTCGAAGCTGCAGCGCATCGCCCAGACGCAGGACCGCATGCTGGCGCGGGTCTACCAGCGGCAGACGGAAACCGCCTGAAAGCAACCAGCGGCTGCAGAACTGCGGCCTATTCAATCGGGAAGATGCGCAACGCCTGCCTATTCGCAGGCTTAATCGAACATTGAATCAAAATCTCACGAAGCATTTACTTCTGCCAACCTAAAGCTTCAGATGACGTGAGACGTCCGGAAACCTCACGCATCGCGCCGTCCGAAGCGGCAAAGGCAGGAGTGAATGGCAGACGCTTTCCAGCGTTTGATGGCCTCGGGGCGGCAGGAGCGGGGCGACGAGTTCGACCTGACCGGCTACACCCTGCTGGTCAACTCACTCTTCTCCTCGCCCGCTTCGATCATCCCCGGCGGCATCGCCGGCATCCTGACTCCGTTTCTCTGCTGGGTTTCGACGGAGCGCTTCATCTTCGTCCAGCTCACCCTGCTGGTTGCGCTGGTCGTGGTCCTTCGCCTGGTCACGCTGATCGCCTACAGGCGCCGCAACCATGCGAGCGACAGCTACACCGAGACGCGACGGTGGGACCGCGACTATTTTCTCGGGGCCACCGCTTTCAGCGCGGTACTCGGCTATAGCTGCTACGTCGCACTGGTGCAGACCGACGACGCCGCCGCGCACATCACCTCCGTCTCGTCGACGATCGCGCTCGCCTCGGGCTATGTCGCGCGCAATGCTGGACGGCCGAAGTTCGTGGCGGTGCAGCTGCTGACCTTCTGCATTCCGATGGCGATCGGCCTGATCGCCGCCCAGAATCCCTATTACAAATATATCGGCTACTTCGCCTTCCTGTATGTCGCCGCGAATATCGCGATCACCAACTCGCTGCACCGGAACCTCCTCGCGCTCAGCGATGCGACCAAGCAGTCGAAAGGGCTGGCGACCGCCCTGCACTCGCAGAACCTGACGCTCGACGCCGCGCTCAACACCATGATCGACGGGCTGGCGATGTTCGACCGCAGTCTCAAGCTCGCGGTGAGCAACGCTCCGCACAGCGCGCTCTACGGCCTGCCCGAGACGCTGGCGTTGCCCGGGACGCCGCTGACTGCCATCGCCCGTTTCCTGGTCGAGCGGCAGGTCATCAGTTCCGATCAGCTGCGTGACATCCGCTCGGCCCTGGTTTCGGTCCAGTCGACTCAGCAGGCGGCGAGCCAGGAGGTCGTCACCCGTGGTGGGCTCGTGCTCGTCGTGACATTCGCGCCCGCCGCCGAGGGCGGCATCCTGATGCTGACCGAGGATGCGACGGAACGAAAGCGGACGGAGGCGCGGATCGAGCAGATGGCGCGCTTCGACGAGCTGACCGGGCTTGCGAACCGCTTCGAGTACAACCGGCATATCGACGATGCCTTCGCGCGGCTCGAGCGGACCGGCGAGGCCTTCGCGCTGCTCTATGTCGATCTCGACGGCTTCAAGCAGGTCAACGACAGCCTGGGGCACGACATCGGCGACCTCGTGCTGATGGAGACGGCCAGCCGCCTGCGCAACGCAACGCGCGGCAACGACGTGCTGGCGCGCTTCGGCGGCGACGAATTCCTGCTCATCCTGCCTTCGGCGGATCAAGGGGTAGTGACGGCGATCGCCCAACGCATGATCGACAGCATGACACGCGCCTTCGTCGTCGACGGCAAGACCGTCTATGTGACGGCGAGCATCGGGATCGCGATGGCCCCTGACGACGGCTCGTCCCCGGCCGACCTGCTCCGCCATGCCGACACCGCGCTCTACAAGGCCAAGTCCGCCGGCCGCAACACGCAGATGTTCTTCAACCCGGCCATGGCCGAGGAGATGACGGAGCGGCACGAGATCGAGGTCGACCTGCGCAAGGCCTGCAATGACGGCTCGCTGGAGCTCTTCTACCAGCCGATCGTCGACCTGAAGACGCAGGCCGTCGTGTCGCGCGAGGCCCTGATGCGCTGGCGCCATCCGACGCGCGGCATGGTGCCCGCCGGCGTTTTCATCCCGATCGCCGAACAGTCCGGGCTGATCGCGGCCATGGGCGACTGGGCCATCCGGCAGGCCTGCAAGGACGCCGCCGGCTGGGAACCGGGTATCGGCGTCTCGGTCAACGTTTCGCCGCTGCAGTTCCGCGAGCCGCGGCGCCTGGTGGATACGGTCAAAGAAGCGCTGATAGCATCCGGGCTGAGCTCGCGGCGATTGACGCTCGAGATTACCGAATCGCTGCTGATCGAGGACAACAAGCTGACATTGTCCGTTCTGGAGGAGCTGAAGGCTCTCGGCGTCAGCTTCGCCCTCGACGATTTCGGTACCGGCTACTCGGCTCTGGGCTATCTCTCCGCCTATCCGATCGCGCAGGTGAAGATCGACCAGAGCTTCGCCCGCGACGTCCACAACAGCGAAGCGCCCAAGGCCATCATCGAAGCCGTGTGCCAGCTCGCCCGGCGCCTGCAGATGAACGTGGTGGTCGAAGGCATCGAGACCGAGCAGCAGCGCCTCGCCGTGCAGTTGCTGGGCGCCCAGCGTGCCCAGGGCTACCTGTTCGGCCGGCCGGAGAGCCTCTCGACCATCAGACGCAACGGCGGTGGCCGCAACGTCGCCTGAACGATGCGGCCTGGAGGCGCTTCGGTCTTGATTCCGCCCGCAGGGCAAAGCATCTGCAACAAGGGGCGAGAGCGGGAGCGGATCAGCTGGTGAGCGATGCCAAGGCGAAGACGGCGAAGCCCGCTGCGCTCACACCCGATCTCTGCGTCGTCGGCGCGGGCGAGCGGGGCATAGCGCTGGCCACGGCGGCCGCCGCCTTCGGCGTGCCCGTGGTGCTGGTGGAGCGCCGGACCACCGGCGGGCGGCCGACGGCGCTCGCCGCCAGAGCCCTCATCGAGGCAGCAGCCCGCGCGCAGGAGCTGCGCGAGGCGGGACGGCTCGGGATCGAGCCGGCATCTCCAGCGGTCAAGGACACACAGCTCAACGACCAAATCCGGCGTGCGCTAGCCGTCTCCGCTGCCAACCATCGGCCGGAACGCCTGGCTGCGCTCGGCATCCGGCTGATCCAGGGCGAGGCTCACTTCACCAGCCGCGGCAGCCTCGCGGTCGGGGAGCTCATCGTGAAGGCCCGGCGCTTTGCGATCGCGACCGGCTCGCGGCCGGACCTTTCGGCGCTTCCAGGCATGGCAGCCCTCGCCCCGGCCCTGATCCTGAGCGAGGACGACCTGCCCGGTTTGACGCGATTGCCGGAGCGGCTTGCCGTTCTCGGCGGTAGCGCCCCCGCCGTCGCGCTCGGCCAGGCCTTCGCCCGGCTCGGAAGCAGCGTCACCATCGTTTGCCCGGGCGACATCCTCCCGGAGCATGACGGCGAAGCGGTGATGACGGTGCGGCAGCGGCTGCTGCGCGAAGGCATGACGCTGCATGAGGGCAGCGAAGTCACGCATCTCGAAAGCCGACGCGCCGGGGTGAGCCTGACGCTGAACGGGCCTGCGGGCGACGTCACGCTGGAGGCCTCGCGGCTCCTCGTGGCCGGCTACAGGCGGCCCGATATCGAAACCCTCGATCTCGACCTGGCCGGTGTGCGCAGCGATGCGGCAGGCATTGCGGTCGACAAGAGCCTGCGGACCGCCAACCGGCGAATCCATGCCTTGGGAAGCTGTGCCGGAGGCGCCGCAGCCGGATCGTCCGGGTTCGCCGGGGACGATCATGTCGGCATCGTGCTGCGCAGCGTCCTGTTCCGCCGGAGCGGAGCGCTCGATCTCGCGGCGAGCCCCCGCGTCGCGTGGTGCAGGCCGGAGATCGCATCGATCGGCGAGAGACAGCCGATCGAGCCGGCTGCGCCCGGGCAGCTTCGTGTGATGCGCTGGCCTTTCGCCGAGGTGCCCGGTGCCGTCGCGGCCGGTCGCACGGAGGGCTATGTCAAGCTCGTCACCGACCGGAAGGGCCGGCTGCGCGCCGTCACCATCGTCGGTGAGGGTGCGAGCGAGCTGATCGCGCCCTGGAGCGTGGCCTTGAAGGCCGGCCTCGGCGCCCCGGCCATGGCGGGAAGCCCATTCCCCGCCATGGCCGCCTCGGCGGCGTCCCGCAGCGCGGCGCTGACGTTCCTCGCGCCTGCGACGACTCGTCCAGGCCTGCGCCGGCTCATCGGCTTTCTGCGCCGCTTCGGCTAAGGTTCGACGGATGTACGAGTCCGGCTCGCCCAGACACGACCTGTCGATCAGCCTTCCGCGCGGTCTGACCCGGCTCGGCCTCTCGGCCAAGCTGCTGCTGGTCACCGTGCTGTTCGTCATGCTGGCGGAGGTCTTGATCTACGTCCCCTCCATCGCGAACTTCCGCCGCAACTGGCTGAACGACCGGATCGCCGCGGCGCAGGTTGCGGCTCTTGTCCTGGAGGGCGCGCCGGAGGACGGCTTGCCGGAAGGCAGCGAAAACCGGCTCCTGATGGGTGTCGGAGCGCGGGCGATCGCGGCCCGTGTCGGTGGCGCGCGACGCCTGCTCAGCCTCGATTCGATGCCGCCGCCGGAAGTCTCGCGCTTCGTGGACCTGCGCCATCTCGACTGGTGGACCTCGATCCGCGAGGCGCTGGCCGTGCTGCTCGCACCCGCGACCATGCCGATCCGCGTGGTCGGGGAGGCCGTCGGCGGGGCGGATTTCGTCGAGATCGTCATCGACGAGGCCCCGCTGCGGCGCGCGATGCTCAAGTTTTCATGGAGTCTGCTGCTGATCTCGCTGCTGCTGACCGGATTGACCGCCCTCGCCGTCTACATCGCGCTCAATGCGCTGATCGTCGGGCCGATCCGGCAGCTTGCGGCCAATGTGATGGAGTTCGAGGCGGAGCCCGAGAACCCGCAGCGGATCATCGCGCCCTCGCGCAGGGCCGACGAGATCGGCGAGGCGGAGCGGGCCCTCGCCCGCATGCAGGGAACGCTCGCCGACGAGTTGCGCACCAAGAAGCATCTTGCCGAGCTCGGCCTCGCCGTCAGCAAGATCAATCACGACCTGCGCAACATGCTGGCGGCGGCGCAGCTGATGTCCGACCAGCTCGTCGAGACGCGCGATGCCAAGATCCGGCGCTTCGCGCCGCGGCTGATCGCAACGCTGGGCCGCGCCATCGAGTTCTGCCAGGCCACCCTCGCCTATGGCCGCGCGGCCGAGGCGACGCCCGCGATCAGGCAGGTTGCGCTGCGCCAGCTCGTCGCCGAGCAGGCGGAATTGCTCGGACTGCCCGACAGCAAGCTGCTGCGCTTCGACAACCAGGTGCCGGCCGAGCTCGCCGCCGCCTGCGACCCCGACCAGATGGCACGCGTCTTGACCAACCTGATGCGCAACGCCGTCCAGGCGCTGACCCAGGCAGGGGCGGAGGCGGGCAGCCAGCCGCTGCTGACCGTCGCAGGTGCTGCGACGAACGGCTCGGTGACGCTGCGCGTGATCGACAACGGCCCGGGCGTGCCGCTACGGGCGCAGGCCAATCTGTTCCAGGCCTTCCGCGGTTCAGTCACCCCCGGCGGCACCGGCCTGGGCCTCGCGGTCGCGGCCGAGCTCGTCCGGCTGCATGGCGGCACGATCGAACTCGAGCCGTCATCGGTCGGCGCGGTCTTCCGGGTCTCCTTGCCGCTGCGGCGCAGCAACGGGCACTGACCGGCCTTATTGGCTCGCCCAGATCACGCGGGCCATGAAGGCGATCTCGGCCAGGTTCAGCACCCGGTCTGGATGCTCGGGATTGAGCGAGGCGAGCTCGACGGTCCTGGCGGTCTGGCGCTTGAGCTGCTTGGCCAGCACCTCGCCTTCCACCGTCTTGACCACGACCCGGTCTCCCCGCCGGACCGTCGCCGCCGGCGAGACGATGATCGTATCGCCGTCGCGATAGAGCGGCAGCATCGAATCGCCCGAGATCTCCAGCGCATAGGCCTTCTCGTCGGTCGACCCCGGAAAAGCGACCTCCTCCCAGCCCGCCCCGACCGGGAAGCCGCCATCGTCGAAGAAGCCACCGGAACCGGCCTGGGCGAAGCCGATCAAGGGTATCGTCCGCGGCGGCGCCGCCTCGCGCCGCATCACCGCACTCATGAACTCGTCGAGCGTGGCGCCCGTCGCCGCCAGGATCTTGGCGATCGATTCGGTCGAGGGCCAGCGCTCGCGCCCATCCGGCCCGACACGCTTCGAGCGATTGAAGGTGGTCGCATCGAGCCCCGCCTTGCGAGCCAGACCAGAAGCGGTAAAGCCATAGCGCTGGGCCAGCGTGTCGATCGCCCCCCAGATCTGGTCATGTGACAGCATCGCTCGGGCCTCGCAGGGCTGTTGCCGTGAAACGGGGATTGGTCATAGGAAATATCCCCTATCGAATAAGATTTCAATCCGATTCTTGCCTCACCACACCGCCGGCTTGCGAAAAGCTCCTGCCACTGTCTATGCCGGCTGCGACCGTTTTCGCAGGAGGCCGCCGATGCCGCTGATCTACAAGATATGCCCTGCCGCGCTGTGGCAAAATGCCGAGGCCGAAGGCTCCTTCCGCGGCGCGCCCGTCGATCTCGCCGATGGCTACATCCATTTCTCGACCGGGGCGCAACTCGCCGAGACCGCGGCCAGGCACTTCGCCGGGCAGGACGGCCTGCTCCTGATCGCGGTCGAGGATGGGCGGCTCGGAAGCGCGCTGCGCTACGAGCCGTCGCGCGGGGGCGCCCTGTTTCCGCATCTCTACGCGGCGCTCGACCCGAGAAGCGTGCGCTGGGTGGCGCCGCTGCCGCTGCAGCCCGATGGCGGCCACGCCCTTCCGGCCGATCTCTGAACCGGCCATCCCGCGCCGGCCGCGGCGAAAAATCCATATCCACCGGCGCCCGCCATGGTCTAAAGACCCCGCATGCTCGCAAGCCTCTTCCACGTCGCCCGCCCGCTGATTCATCGGATGGATGCGGAGACGGCGCATCGCATGACGATCGCCGCGCTGGCGGCGGCGCCGGCATTCAGGATCTCTCCGGACGACCCCGTGCTCTCGACCGAGGCATTCGGCCTGTCCTTCCCCAATCCCGTCGGGCTGGCTGCCGGCTTCGACAAGAATGCGGAAGCGATCGACGGCGCGCTGGGGCTGGGCTTCGGCTTCGTCGAGGCGGGCGGCGTGACGCCCCTGCCCCAACCCGGCAACCCGCGCCCGCGCGTCTTCCGGCTGCTCGAGGATACCGCCGTCATCAACCGTTACGGCCTCAACAGCGAAGGTATGGAGGCCGTCGCCCGACGGCTCGCCGCCCGGCGCGGACGCGCCGGCATCGTCGGCGTCAATCTCGGCGCCAACAAGGATTCGGTCGACCGGGAGCAGGATTACGTCATTCTGGCGCGGCGGCTTGCGCCGCTCGCGGATTTCCTGACCATCAACGTCTCCTCTCCGAATACACCAGGCCTGCGCAACTTGCAGGCAGAGAACGTGCTGGACGGCCTCGTCGCCCGGACGCTGGCCGCCTGCGACGAAGCCGCGGCCGGAGCAAAGCGTACGCCGGTCCTGCTCAAGATCGCCCCGGACCTGACGCTGCCCGAGCTGGACGGCATGGTCGCAGTCGCACGCAAGCGCGGGATCGACGGCATGATCGTCTCGAACACCACGGTGGCGCGGCCGGACACGCTTCGCAGTGCCGCGAAGGCCGAGACCGGCGGGCTCTCCGGCAAGCCGCTCTTCGCCGCCTCGACCAGGATCCTGGCCGAGACCTACCTGCGCGTGGAGGGGCAGTTCCCGCTCATCGGCGTCGGAGGCGTCGACTCGGCCGAGACCGCCTTCGCCAAGATCCGGGCGGGCGCGACGCTGGTGCAACTCTATTCGGCGCTCGTCTTCAAGGGACCGGGTCTGGTCGCCGAGATCAAGGCGGGACTCGCGTCGCAGGCCCGCCGGGCCGGGCTGCCGCGTCTCACCGCCCTGATCGGCCGCGACGCCGCCGCGATCGCCCGCGGCGAGGCGCTATAGCCGCGCCCGGCTATCTCCGCGCCGCGAAAAGCCGCATCAGCAGCCAGAGCGGCACCACGATCAAGGCACCGGCCACGAGCCAGTCGCCGACCTCGCGGACGGCCCCGAAACCGAGGCCCGTGATCGAGCGGATGAAACGGGCGGCCGCCTCGTAGAGCCCCCGCGGGGACAGGCCGAGAAAGGCCATCGCCGCGCCGACGAGCAGCGAGACGAAAATCAGCCTGACGAGGACGCTGAGCGGCGAGCCGCCGATGAACCGTTCCATGAAACCCTGGCCATCCTGTTGCGCGCTCCCGCAGCCGCGAAGCGCCCCGGGAGCCTCCTAACCTGAAATATGCGGCAGTTGAACGGCGACTGAACATCCCGCGCGGCCGGGGGGACCCGGGCCGGCGCGGAACGTGGCGCGTGCGGAAGCCGCGGACGGTCGATCCGGCTCAGGCGGACGCTCCGGCCCCGGTGTTCGCCCAGGCCGTACCGGCGATCTTCGAGGCAGCGATGACCGCCTGGGTGCGGCTGTCGACGTCGAGCTTGGTCAGGATCGCCGAGACATGCGCCTTCACCGTCGCCTCGGAGACGCCGAGCTCGTAGGCGATCTGCTTGTTGAGCAATCCTTCCGACAGCATCATCAGCACGCGCACCTGCTGCGGGGTCAGCGTCGAGAGGCGACGAACCATGTCGGCGACCTCGGCATCGACCGGAGCCGTAAGATCCACTCCGGGCGGCGTCCAGACGCCACCGTCCAGCACGGCGCGAATCGCTTCGCCCATCTGCGCGACATCAGCCGTCTTGGGCAGGAAGCCGAGCGCGCCGAACTCGATGCAGCGGCGGATCACGGCCGGGTCGTCATTGGCCGAGACGACGATGACCGGGATCTCGGGATGGTCCGCGCGCAGGAACAGCAGGCCGGAGAAGCCCTGCACGCCAGGCATGGTCAAATCGAGCAGGACGAGATCGGCATCGCCACCGCCGGCCAGCACCTCGGTCAAGGCCTCGAGAGACCCGACCTCGCTGACTTCCGCGCCCTCGATGGCGTGCGAGACCGCCTGTCGCAGCGCGCCGCGAAAGAGCGGATGATCGTCGGCGATGACGATCCGTGTCGAAGGCTGCCTGGTCATCGCGCCACTCCCCCTGTCGCGACCTCATGATCGCATCGTTCATTTTGCCCCAGGGGCGACGCGGATCACAAGCATTGCACGCGCATGAGCGCAACCGTCCGGGCCTCAGCCATTGGTCGGCAGCAGTGCCTCCAGCACCTCGATATGGTCGGCCTCGCGCGGCGGCTTATCCCAACGGATGCGGTTGATCCGCGGAAACCGCATGGCGAGCCCGGATTTGTGCCGGGTCGAGCGCTGCAGCCCCTCGAAGGCGACCTCGAAGACAAGCCCGCTGTCGACCGTGTGGCCGACCTCCCGCACCGGGCCGAAGCGGTTCAGCGTGTTCTTGCGGACATATTTGTCGATCTCGAGCAGTTCCTCGTCGGTGAAGCCGAAATAGGCCTTGCCCACCGGCACCAGTTCGAGACCGCCCTCCTCGGCGACGCGCCAGACTCCGAAGGTGTAGTCGGAATAGAAGGAAGAGCGCTTGCCGTGGCCGCGCTGCGCATACATCAGCACGCAGTCGACGAGCCGCGCATCGCGCTTCCATTTCCACCAGTAGCCCTTGGGACGGCCGGGCAGATAGGGCGAATCGCGGCGCTTGATCATGCAGCCCTCGACGGCCTCCGCATCGGCGCCCGCCCCGGCGCCGGCGGGATCGGCACGTGCGGCCGTCAAGTCCTGCCAGGAGCCGAACGCGATCGTCGGCGAGAGATCGAAGCGGGTGCTCGCCAGCCGCGACAGGAAAGCTTCGAGACGCCTGCGCCGCTGCTCGAAGGGCAGATGGCGGACGTCCTCCTCGTCATCAACGAGGAGGTCGTAGACACGGATATGGGCCGGGAATTCGCCCAGCATCTTCGCTGTGACGGTCTTGCGGTTCAGCCGCTGCTGCAGGGTGTTGAAGCTCTGGACCGCACTCTCCCGCATCACCAGCAGTTCGCCGTCGATCGCGCCATCCTGCGTCAGCTCCTCGACGAGGTCGGGGAAGGCACCGGCGATGTCCTCGCCGGTGCGCGAATAGAGACGGGTCACGCGCGTGCCGTCATCCTTGCGCCCGCTGGCGGCCTGGACGCGGATTCCGTCCCATTTCCATTCGGCCATGAACTCGGCCGGATCGAGCCTGTCGAAATCCCCATCCTCCAGCGGGTGCGAGAGCATCACCGGGCGGAACGGTGCCGGATCGCGGGCCTCGGGGCGCGGACCGTTCCCTTCGAGCCAGGCGAAAAGCTCGGCATAGGGCGGCTCCAGACCGTGCCAGACCTGCTCGACCTCGTCGGGCGGCACGCCGCCAAGGCTCGCGGCCGCCGTCTTCGCCAGCCTGGCCGAGACGCCGATGCGCAGCGAGCCGGTGATGAGCTTGAGGAGCGCCCAGCGGCCGGTCTCGTCGAGTGCATCGAGCCAGGAGGCGACGAGGCGCGGCAGGTCGGTCTTGCCCGCCTCGCGCAGACTTTCGACCACCTCGGGCAGATGCGGCACCGCATTGGCGCCGTGTCGGGCCGGCCACATCAGGGCGACCGTCTCCGAGAGGTCGCCGACATAGTCGTAGGACAGGGCGAAAAGCACCGGGTCGGTACGCTCGGCGATCAGCGCCCGGATCAGCCCGGCCTTGGCGTTGCGGAAGACCAGCCCGCCCGTCATCGCCGCCAGCGCATAGCCGCGATCGGGGTCGGCCGTGGTGCGCAGATAATCGGCGATCAGCGCGATCTTGGCGTTGCGGCGCGGCTCGTAGGCGAGGCGGTCGAGCAGCCAGGCGAAGCGGTTCATACCGTCACCTTCGCGCCACACACATCCGCTGCATGCTTCTTGCTTCGCATCGTTCAGATACCGTTCATGAAGCAAACCTTAACGGCTGCCTTATCGTCAGGAGAGACATGCCGATGCGCCCCGCGATGCGGTTCCTTGCCTCTGCCGTCATCGCTGCCACGCTTTGCGCCGGCCTTGCCGCACAGGCGGCGGGTTTTTCCTGCCGGGAAACGCCGATCGTGCAATCGCGGGCATTGCTCACGCCGCTGAGCGAGAAGGTCGCCCAGGGCCGGCCCCTCGCCATTCTCGCCATCGGCTCGTCCTCGACGGAAGGCGTCGGCGCCAGCACCAAGGACAGGACCTACCCGGCACGGCTGCAGGCCCTGCTCGCCAAGGCATGGCCGAAGTCGCGGACCGAGATCGTCAATGCCGGCATCGGCGGCGAGACCGCGCCCCAGACGCTGGTGCGGCTCGAAACCGCCCTGATCGAGCGCCGCTTCGATCTGGTGATCTGGCAGGTCGGCACCAACGACGCCGTCAAGGGCGGCGATCTCGACAGCTTCCGGGACATGCTCGGCGAGGGCATCAGGCTGGCGAAGAGGGCGAACACGCCGATCGCCATCCTCGACCCGCAATTCTTCCCCGCCGTGCGCAATCCCGAGATCTACAGGCGCTTCGTCACGGCGGTGGCCGATGTGGCCCGCCGCGAGGTCGTACCGGTCTTCACCCGCTATGCGACGATGCGGGAATGGCACGACAGCGACGCCGAGGCCTTCAAGTCGGCACTCTGGACCGACGGCTTCCATATGAGCGATGCGGGCTATGATTGCCTCGCCCGCGACATGGCGGCGGCGCTGGTCGAGATGGCCACGCCGGGCCGGCCCGTCATGGCCGAGGCACGTTGATTTTTCAGGCGGCCGGCGCATCGACTGCCCCGCCTTCGCTTTCCGCTTCCCCCTCGTCGCCATAGCCGACGAGATGCAGCGGCTTGGCCTTCAAGCCAGCCGTGCCGCACCAGTGGACCAGCGCATCGGCTTCGCCATGGGTAACCCAGATCTCCCCGGCCTGGACCTCGCGGATCGTCGCAAGCAGGTCGTCCCAATCGGCATGATCCGAGATCACGAGCGGCAATTCGACGCCCTTCTGCCGGGCCCGCGCCCTGATCCGCATCCAGCCGGAGGCGAAGACGGTGACCGGGTCGGGGAAGCGGCGCGCCCATAGATCCTGCGTCGCGCTCGGCGGGCAGATGACGATCTCGCCGCCCAGCGTCTTGCGATCGCTCTCGGAAACAAGCCGGATCTCGCCGAGCGGGATGCCCTCTGCCTGGTAGAAAGCCGTGATCTTCTCGACGGCGCCGTGGATATAGACCGGCCGCTCGTAGCCAGCCTCGCGGATCAGCGCCATGACGCGCTGCGCCTTGCCGAGCGAATAGGCACCGACGATATGCGTGCGCTCGGGGAAGAGCCTGACGGATTCGAGCAGCTTGGCGACCTCGCCCGCGGCCGGCGGATGGCGGAAGACCGGCAGGCCGAAGGTCGCCTCGGTGATGAAGATGTCGCAAGGTACGGGCTCGAAGCCGGCGCAGGTCGGATCGCGCTCGCGCTTGTAGTCGCCGGAGGCGACGATCCGCAGCCCCCGGCTCTCGACCGCGATCTGCGCGGAGCCGAGGACATGCCCCGCCGGGACGAAGGTGAAATCGACCTCGCCGATGCGAACGCTCTCGCCGGGCAGCGCAACCTGCTGCGAGCCGGTAAAGCCGTCGCCATAGCGTAGCCCCATGATCGCCAGCGTCTCCCGCGTTGCCAGCACGGCGCCGTGCCCGGCCCGCGCATGGTCGGAATGGCCATGGGTGATCAGCGCCCGCGGCACCGGCCGGACCGGGTCGATATGAATGTCGGCCGGCGGGCAATAGAGCCCGGCCGGCGTCGGCAGCAGCAATTCGGAGGGGCGCCAGCAGGCGCTTTGTCTGGCCAGCGTCACACTCCTAGGCTAGACCGATCGCTATGACCGATACAGGCTCGACCACGCATTTCGCCTCCTCAGGCGACCCCGTGCTCGACCGCCGCTATGGCTGGGCCGAGGCTGCGCTGAAGGGCGGAGACGCGCAAGCGGCCGTCGAGATTCTCGATCAGACGCTGGCGCAGGCCTACCATTTCACCGCCGCTTGGCATCTCTATGGGCTCGCGCAAGAGGCGCTCGGCCATAAGGAGGACGCCGCCACCGCCTGGCGGCAATGCCTCGATCTCGATCCCAACGACCATTTCGGCGCTCGGCTCGACCTGGCCCGCATCGGCGCCCTGCCGGCCGAGCAGGCGACCTCGGAGAACTTCTCCGGCGCGCTGTTCGACGCCTATGCCGACCGCTTCGACAGCCATCTCACGCAAACCCTGCATTATAACGCGCCCGACCTGCTGAAGGCGGCGCTCGTCCGCTGCTGCAGCAACGCCGGCCGGCCCTTCCGGTTCGACATCGTCTATGATCTTGGCTGCGGTACCGGATTGATGGGCGAGGCGATCCACGAGCAGAGCGGCTTCATCGCGGGCTGCGATCTCTCGCCGCGCATGATCGAGCGGGCGCGGGCCAAGCTCGCGCCGGACGGTACGCCGCTCTACGACAAGCTCGCCGTCGCCGGGCTGACCGCCTTCCTGACCAGCCGGCCGGATGCATCCGCCGATCTTGTCGTCGCGGCGGATGTCTTCGTCTATCTCGGCGAGCTCGCCCCCTGTTTCGCCCAGAGCGCGCGCGTGCTGGAACCGGACGGGCTCCTGGCCTTCACCGTGCAGAGCCATGACGGCGAAGGCGTCGTCGTGGGGGATGACAGGCGGTTTGCGCATGCGGAGGGCTGGCTGAGGGAGCGGCTGATCGAAGCCGGGCTTACCCCCGTACTCGTCGAGCCCGCCAGCACGCGGCAGGATCGCGGTGCGCCAGTGCCGGGACTGCTGGTCGTGGCGGAGAAGCGATGAGGACCATTTGACCGCCGCAGCCCGCAGGAGCGACCCGGCCGCAAAGGGGGGTTCGCGGCCGGGCCAGCCCCAGGGTGCGGCTTTGAGGCGGGGCCAGACCTCGACACATATACGTGGCGTCGGTGCGTTTGGATGTCTGCCGGATCGACGCCGTTGCGGCTGGGGCATATCGACGGCGGCCATGGCGCCATTCTCCTTTCGTTCTCGCTCGTCGTCGCCTATCTTCGGCCGGCATGGCCGCCCCCTCCCCGCTCCCTCCCGCCTTCGAGGCCTGGTTTTCCGGGCGCGGCTGGAGCGTGCGGCCGCACCAGCTCGCCTTGCTGGAGGAGGCCCGTGCCGGGCGCTCGACGCTGCTGGTCGCGCCGACCGGCGCCGGCAAGACGCTCGCCGGCTTCCTGCCCTCGCTGGTCGAGCTGGCCGAGCGCAAGGGCAAGCATGACGGTCTACACACGCTCTATATCTCGCCATTGAAGGCGCTCGCCGTCGATATCGCCCGGAATCTCGAAGCGCCCGTGCGCGAGATGGCGCTGCCGATCACGATCGAGACGCGTACGGGTGACACCTCCGCCGCCAAGCGCACGCGCCAGATTCAGCGCCCGCCCGATATCCTGCTGACGACCCCGGAGCAGCTCGCGCTGCTGGTCTCCCATCGCGATGCCGCGCCGTTCTTCTCATCCTTGCGCCGCATCGTACTCGACGAATTGCATGCGCTGGTCACTTCCAAGCGCGGCGATCTGCTGGCGCTCGATCTTGCGCGTCTGAAGGCGCTGGCACCTCAGGTCTCGGCCGTCGGCCTCTCGGCTACGGTGCGCGAGCCCGCCGACCTGCAGCGCTATCTCGGCGGCGCAGACACCCCGGCAGGGCTCGTCACCGTCGCGGGCGGGGCGAAGCCGCGCATCGGCATCCTCGACACGGAACGCAACCTTCCGATCGCCGGCCACACCACCCTGCATGCGATGGCCGAGGTCTATCAGGCCATCCGCACGCACAAATTGACGCTCGTCTTCGTTAACACGCGCATGCAGGCGGAATTCGCCTTCCAGGCGCTGTGGAACCTGAACGACGACAACCTGCCGATCGCGCTGCATCACGGTTCGCTCGACGCCGAGCAGCGCCGCAAGGTCGAGGCGGCCATGGCGGATGGCCGGCTCAAGGCCGTGGTCTGCACCGCGACGCTCGATCTCGGCATCGACTGGGGCGATGTCGACCTCGTCGTCAATCTCGGCGCACCCAAAGGGGCGAGCCGCCTGATCCAGCGCATCGGCCGCTCCAATCACCGCATGGACGAGCCTTCCGAGGCCCTTCTCGTGCCCTCCAATCGATTCGAATTGCTCGAATGCCGCGCGGCGCTCGAAGCCGTCCATGAGGCCGCGCAGGACACGCCGCCGCCGCGTATCGGCGCGCTCGACGTGCTCGCCCAGCATGTGCTCGGCGTCGCCTGCTCGGACGGGTTCGAAGCCGATGCGCTCTATGAGGAAGTTCGTACCGCCTCGCCTTACGCCGATCTCAACCGCGCGGATTTCGACGCCGTCGTCAATTTCGTGGCGACCGGCGGCTATGCGCTGAAGAGCTATGAGCGCTTCGCCAAGCTCCGGCAGGACAAGGCCGGGCTCTGGCGGGCCAGCCATGCCCGCGTCATCCAGCAATACCGCATGAATGTCGGCACCATCGTCGAGGCGACGATGCTGAAGGTCCGGCTCGGACGGGCGCGCGCCGGAAAGCCCGGCCAGCCGGGCATGATCAGCCGCGGCGGGCGCGTGCTCGGGGAGATCGAGGAGTATTTCGCCGAGACCATGGTGCCGGGCGACACCTTCGTCTTCGCCGGCGAGGTGCTGCGCTTCGAGGGCATCGTCGAGAACGAGGCGGTCTGCTCGCGCGCCGCCGCCGGCACCGATCCGAAGATCCCCTCCTATGACGGCGGCAAATTCCCACTCTCGACCTTCCTCGCGGCCCGCGTGCGCGCGATCCTGGCTTCGCCCAGCCTCTGGCACACGCTGCCGGAGGAGGTCTCGGCCTGGCTGCATGCGCAGAAGCGGATCTCGCGCCTGCCGAAGCCCGGCGAGCTTCTGGTCGAGACCTTCCCGCGCGGCGGGCGCTTCTATCTCGTCGCCTATCCTTTCGAGGGCCGCCTCGCCCATCAGACGTTGGGCATGCTGCTGACCCGCCGGCTGGAACGCGCCCGGATGCGCCCGCTCGGCTTCGTCTGCAACGATTACGGCATCGCCTGCTGGACGCTCGGCGACATGACGGCGGCAATCGCGCGCGGCGCGCTCGATCTCGACGAGCTCTTCGCGCAGGACATGCTCGGCGACGATCTGGAGGACTGGATGGCGGAATCGGCGCTGATGAAGCGGACCTTCCGCTCCTGCGCCATCATCGGCGGGCTGATCGAGCGGCGCTTCCCGGGCCAGGAGAAGAGCGGCCGGCAGGTGACGATCTCGACCGATCTCGTCTACGACGTGCTGCGCCGGCATGAGCCCGACCATATCCTGCTCAAGGCGGCGCGGGCCGATGCGGCGACGGGCCTGCTCGACATTCGCCGGCTTGGTGAGATGCTGACACGAATCAGCGGCCGAATCGTGCACCAGCCGCTCGATCATGTTTCGCCGCTCGGCGTCTCCGTCATGCTCGAGATCGGGCGCGAGGCTGTCTATGGCGAGGCGGCGGACGAGATCCTGGCGGAAGCAGAGGCGATGCTGACGGAAGAGGCGATGGCGTGACGGCTGCAGCGGCAGCGCTGGCGAAGACGAGCGAGGCCTTCATGCTGGGCCGGCTCGCGCTCGTGCCCGATCTGTCGGGTGCGCTCTGGCTGCCGGACGAGCGCACGCTCGTCGTCGCCGACCTGCATCTGGAAAAGGGCTCGGCTTACGCCGCACGCGGCGTGATGCTGCCGCCCTACGATTCGACCGCGACACTGGCTGCACTCGGCCAGGCGATCCTGCGCCATCGGCCGGCGCGGGTCATAGCGCTCGGCGATTCCTTCCATGATCGCGACGCCGAGAATCGCCTGGCTCCGGAAACCCGCGCCGCGCTCGGCACGATGCAGCGGGGCAGCGATTGGCTCTGGATCACCGGCAACCACGACCCGGCAATCAGCCGCGCGATGGGCGGCGAGAGCGCGGCGGAGATCGTGCTCGCCGGCGTGAGCTTGCGCCACGAACCCAGCGCCGCCGAAGACGCCTACGAGATCGCCGGGCATCTGCATCCCGCGGCGAAGGTCAGGATGCGCGGGCGGGCGATCCGGCGGCGTTGCTTCGCTCTGTCGGCAAGGCGCTGCGTGATGCCGGCGATGGGCGCCTATGCCGGCGGCCTCAACCTGCGCGACGCGGCGTTCCGGCCGCTGTTCGGCCGGGAGTTGAGTGCGCATCTGATCGGCGACGGCCGGCTCTTCCGGATCGATCCACGGTTATTGCTGCCGGATTGAACGAGCGGGTTGCGCCCGTCACGTGGTTGTGGCATCAGGGCGCCGCTTCGCAACGAAGCCGCGCCGCAAACGCCTCCGGGCAAGCGCCCGCGACTTGGCTGACGATCCTGCTGCCGTAGCTCAGTGGTAGAGCACTCCCTTGGTAAGGGAGAGGTCGAGAGTTCGATCCTCTCTGGCAGCACCAGCCGAACGAAGCGATTTGGCTGAGCGGCGCCCTCGCATGAGCGTTGTGCGCCCCGGCCTCATCGAAGTCCCGCGATGCGCACCCCTTCCATCGGCACAGCGCTCCATCGAGGGGTCGTCACGCCTTTACAACATGGTCCGCCCGCAGACCGTTCCGCTCGCAGACATTGCGGGTGTCGACGATCAGGCGAGCGCCCCGAACCAGGCCATTGTAGTCGACGTCGTCGTGATCCGTGGCGATCAGAACCGCATCGTAAGTCGCGACGCTGCCATCGCGGAGATCCACCGAACGCCGACCCGCGAGGGCAGCGTGCTCGCGGGTCCTCGGAATGACCGGCACATGCGGATCATGATAATCCACTGCGGCGCCTCGCTCCTCCATCAGCTCCATCAACCGCAGCGATGGACTCTCGCGCATGTCATCGACGTTCTTCTTGTATGCGGCACCGATCACGAGAATGCGGGCGCCGTTCAATCCACGCCCGCTGCGCTCGTCCAGTGCCTGCGCCAGCTTCTCGACCACGATGCGCGGCATCGCCGTGTTGATCTCTCCAGCGAGCTCGATGAAGCGCGCCGGAATGTCGTATTCCCGGGCTTTCCAGGACAGGTAGAAGGGATCGATCGGGATGCAGTGTCCGCCCAGCCCCGGGCCGGGATAGAACGGCATGAAGCCGAACGGCTTGGTCTTGGCCGCCTCCACCACCTCCCAGATGTCGATGCCCATCGCCGCGTAGATGAGCTTGAGCTCGTTGACGAGCGCGATATTGACCGAGCGGAAGATGTTCTCCGTCAGCTTGACCGCCTCGGCCGCCGCGGTCGAGGACACGGCCACTGTCTTCACGACGAACGCGCCGTAAAGCGCCTCGGCGATCCGCAACGCATCCGCGCCGTCTCCGCCCACCACCTTCGGGATCGATGCGGTTTCGAAGTGGGGGTTGCCCGGATCCTCGCGCTCCGGCGAGTAGGCGAGATAGAAGTCCCGGCCGCTGCTCAGACCGGAGCGTTCCAGAATCGGCTTGACCACCTCTTCCGTGGTGCCGGGATAGGTCGTGGACTCCAATATGATGATCTGCCCCGGGCGCAGACGGCGCCCGATCGCTTCCACCGTGGTCACGATGAAACTCAGATCGGGATCGCGATGGCGGGTAAGCGGCGTCGGCACACAGATGACCAGCCCGTCAGGCTCGTCGAGCCGCGCTAGGTCTTCGGTCGCCGAGAAGGTGCCTGCCGCAACCGCGGCTTCGAGTTCTGATCCGCCGATGTGCTTGAGGCCGGTCCGGCCTCGATTGAGCCCGGCGACGCGCTCGGGATTGATGTCGAAGCCGATCACCTCGAAACCGGCGCGCAACGCCGCGAGCGCGAGCGGAATCCCCACATAGCCGAGGCCGATGATCCCGACCTTGAAGCTGCGATCCCGGATGCGCCGCAAGAGTTCGCTTGCGGCTTCGGATTGAACGGTGTCCTGCATGGACTGGCTCTAGGACGCCATCCGCCCGCAGACAAGACGGGCGCTCGCGCCGCAACCCGGATTGGGCTGGAACCGCCGGCCGGCGAATGGCGCAGACCATCCGATTTCGCGGGACGATGCGGCCGGAACTCCGCCCTTGGGGTCGATTCCGGCACAGCCGGACCCAGATCAAAAAGCGGGATGACACCGGAAACCCGAACCGCTATGAACACTGCGCTGCCGGGCGACGCAATCAATCGTGGCACAGCACGCGGGCGTAGTTCAGTGGTAGAACGTCAGCTTCCCAAGCTGAATGTCGTCGGTTCGATCCCGATCGCCCGCTCCAAAATCCCCTCAATCGCAGTGACAGCAGGATGGCCGCCGCGGAGACGAATCTGCACAGAGCTCGGGCCTGCGCCGGTGTGGTTCTCTACAAGCCCGATCCGGTCTTGCTGAGGAGACAAGCCGAGGCACTGCGAGGACAGAGATTATTTGCCTTCGCCAACGGCCCCGTCGACGCGGAGGCCCTTGCGGCGCTGGCACCGGCAGATCTGCGGCTGATCGAGAGCGCCGAGAATATTGGCCTGGGCCGCGGCCTCAACGCTGTAACCGAAGCTGCGCTGGCCGAACGCTTCAGCCACATCATGCTGCTCGATCAGGACAGCGAGCCGCCGCCCGACATGCTCGATCGCCTGGCGGCACGCAGCCTCGTGCTGGAGCAGCGGGACAAGATCGCCGTCCTGACACCGCTGCTCGTCCCGCCAGCCGAAGGCTTCTACAAGCCGATCCGATACGAGCGGCGCGGGCCGGCTCGCCGCGATGGCCTCACTCCCCTCGACTTCGCACCAACCTCGGGATCGCTGATCAATCTCGAGGCCTACGCCGCCGTCGGGCCGTTCCGCGACGATTTCTTCATCGCGGGAATCGACGTCGAATGGGGTTTTCGCGCCTGGGATCGTGGTTGGGGCACCTATCTGGCGCCCGAGTTGGTGATGCCGCACCGGTGGGGCGAAGCCGTCAGCGCCGAGGAACTCGGCAAACCGCAGATCCTTCGCCATTCCAATCTTCGCAACTACTATTATGCGAGGAATGTGATCGCGACCGCGCGGTTGGCCCATGTGCCTTTTCGATGGCGAGTGAAGTCGTGTGCCGCGCTAGCCGCGCAGATCGCCATCCTCGCCACAAAAGGACGCAAGCACTCCTGGCATCCGATCCAGGCAGGGCTTCTGGACGGGCTGCGCGGCAAGTTGGGCCCTGCCCCAGACACCATGAAATAAGGCCCCTGCCTGAGGAAGCGCCTGGAGAAGCTACCAAGGAGGCTGTGCTTGACACAGACCGTCATGGCTGCTTCTTCCACGCTGCTTTACGGCCATTCTCATCGATAGCGGTCTTTTCGGAGCGGCGCAGCGTGTCATTGAAGTTCCTCGTGACCGGCGGCGCCGGCTTCATTGGTTCGGCGGTGGTGCGCAAGCTGATCGGTGAGACCGGCCATGATGTCTGCGTCGTCGACAAACTGACCTATGCAGGCAACCTGGCTTCGCTGGCGTCGGTATCGGGCAGCAACCGCTATCGCTTCGAGCAGGCCGATATCGGCGATGGCGAGAGCATGCGGGCGCTCTTCGCCGATTTCCAACCCGACATTGTGATGCATCTGGCGGCCGAGAGCCATGTCGACCGCTCGATCGACGGTCCCGGCGATTTCATCCAGACCAATATCGTCGGCACCTTCGCCCTGCTCCAGGAGGCGCTGCGACATTGGCGTGGGCTCGAAGGCGAGGCCAAGGCGCGCTTTCGCTTCCACCACATCTCGACCGACGAGGTCTTCGGCTCGCTCGGCGCCGATGGCTTCTTTCGCGAGGACACCGCCTACCAGCCGAACTCGCCCTATTCGGCCTCGAAGGCGGCCTCCGATCACCTCGTGCGCGCCTGGCACCACACCTACGGCCTGCCGGTCGTGATGACCAACTGCTCGAACAATTACGGGCCCTATCATTTCCCCGAAAAGCTGATCCCGCTGATGATCATCAACGCGCTGGAGGGCAAGCCGCTTCCGGTCTACGGAAATGGCCTGAACGTCCGCGACTGGCTCTATGTCGACGACCATGCCGATGCGCTGCTGACGGTGGCGGAGCGCGGTCTGCTCGGCGAGAGCTACAATATCGGCGGCCACAACGAGAAGGCCAATATCGAGGTCGTGAAGGGCATCTGCGCGATCCTGGACGAAATCCGGCCCGACCCGAAGGGCCCGCATGAGCGATTGATCAGCTATGTGACCGATCGCCCCGGGCATGATGCGCGTTATGCGATCGACGCCGGCAAGATCGGCCGCGAGCTCGGTTGGGCTCCGAAGGAGACCTTCGAGACCGGCCTGCGCCGCACGGTCGAATGGTATCTCGCCAATGCCGCCTGGTGGGGCGACATCCGCTCGGGCGTGTATCGCGGCGAACGGCTCGGCGCCGCCTGACCGGAACGGACGAGATCATGCTCAGCGTCGAAGAGACTGCGATCCCGGCGGTCAAGATCATCACTCCGAAAAGGCACGGCGACCACCGCGGCTTCTTCTCGGAGGTCTACAAGCAATCGGACATGGCGGAGGCGGGCATCGATCTGGTCTTCGTGCAGGACAATCACTCGCTGTCGGCCCAGGTCGGTACCTTGCGGGGCCTGCATTTCCAGTCGGCGCCCTTTGCCCAGGACAAGCTGGTGCGGGTCGCCCGTGGCCGCATTCTGGATGTCGCCGTCGATATCCGGACTTCGTCGCCGACGTTCGGCCGGCATGTCGCCGTCGAGCTCTCCGCCGAGAACTGGAAGCAATTGCTGGTGCCGATCGGCTTCGCCCACGGCTTCGTCACGCTGGAGCCGGATACCGAGGTGCTCTACAAGGTGACGGCTCCCTACGGACCGGACAACGACCATGGGCTTGCCTTCGACGATCCGGCGCTCGGCATCGACTGGGGCCTTCCAGCCGACAGGCTCGTTCTCTCCGAGAAGGACCGCAAGCATCCGCGCCTGGCCGAGATGCTGCGGTATTTCGACTGATGACCCTGAGGATCGCCGTCACCGGCTGGACCGGTCAGGTCGTGCAGGCCATGCTGGAGCGCGTGCCGGTCGGCGTCGAGGTCATCGCGCTGCGCCGCCCCGAGCTCGATCTCGCCGATCATCCGACGATCGCCCCCGCGCTACGCGCTGCCAGGCCTGATGTGATCGTCAACGCGGCCGCCTACACGGCCGTGGACCAAGCCGAGAGCGAGCCCGACCTCGCCATGCGCGTCAATGGCGGGGCTGCCGGCGAAGCGGCCCGGGCGGCGGCCCTGCTCGGCGTCCCGATCATCCAGCTCTCCACGGATTATGTCTTCGACGGAAAGCTCGACCGCCCCTACCGGGAGGATGACGCAACCGGCCCGATTTCAGCCTATGGCGCGAGCAAACTGGCCGGCGAGCGGGCCGTCGCCGCAGCAACCGCGAACCATGCGATCCTGCGCACGGCCTGGATCTACAGCCCCTTCGGCAAGAACTTCGTCAAGACCATGCTGCGTCTCGCGGAGACGCGCGACGAGATCGGCGTCGTCGCGGACCAGCGGGGATGCCCCACCAGCGCCCTCGACATCGGCGACGCAGTTTTCGCTGTAGCGCGCAACCTCGTCTCGCAGCCACAGGACGTGGCGCTGCGCGGCGTCTTCCACATGAGCGCCGCGGGCGAAGCGGTCTGGGCCGACGTCGCCGAGGCGATCTTTGCCGAGCGGGAGCGTCTCGGCCGCCCGCCAGTGCGGGTGAAGCGCATCGCGACCGCCGACTACCCGACGCCGGCGCAGAGGCCGGCGAATTCGAGACTCGACTGCAGCAAGCTCATCGCGCGGCACGGCGTGGCGCTCCCCGTGTGGCGCCCCTCGCTTGCGGCATGCGTCGAGCGCCTCCTCCGGGATCAGGTATAGATACATGAAGGGCATCATCCTGGCCGGCGGCTCGGGGACGCGGCTGCACCCGATGACGCTGGCGATGTCGAAGCAGCTTCTGCCGGTCTACGACAAGCCGATGATCTACTATCCGCTGTCCACGCTGATGCTGGCCGGCATCCGCGAGGTGCTGATCATCTCGACGCTCGTCGAGGCCCGCAGCGCCATCGCCTCATGGAAGGAGGACTACAACCGGTACCGACCCCACTCGGCCCTCGGCAACATCACGCCCGCCGAGTTCGCACTCAAATCCACGCTGGAAAAACACGCCGCCTGAGGCCAGAAATCAAACTCAGGACTCTCCCTCAGACCGGAGGAAGATCAGGGTCTCAGGTCACGTCTCGCAAGAGTGGAAACGCCTGCTTCACAGCCACTTTTGATATTTACACCCTAGACGATCATTAGAGCTTCTTTTGACGCTTCGATTCTATTTCAACAAACGACCATCAAGCCCACATACGATATAGTCGTCGGCCCAAGCTGAGATTGTGAAGCAACGCTCCAATGCGTGATGCAAAGTCTGATCTAGCTGTCGCATTTCCGGCTCAAAATTTTCTTGCGAAAGCTGGAGACGACGCAGACGGGAAAGCGCGGCAGGTCTGAACCAGAACATTGACCCTTCGAAGAAACCCAAGCGAACCGCGCCGTCCGGCACCTCCATCAATGCCGCGAGTGTCCTAACCCTTGCTTCATTGCCCATCCAATAGGGTGCGGCCTCGCGATAGCAGGCCTGCCAGCCGACGATTCCGATGCTGGGCGTCTCGAACAGGCTCAAGATTCGCGAGGTCGCGCCACGCTCACCTGCCAACACGCTGAACAACAGCTTTCGTCGAATCTCGCCATCAAGCAGATGAGGACTGCGCTTTGTATGGAGCTTGAGTACCGCATCATAGGCGTCAAACGTCCCCGCATTCAACAAACCGATAAAAGGGGCTACATCGCGACCGCGATTTTCGAATGGGTGGACTAAGACGTCTGAGACGTCACGCACCAATCGCCGAGCCTGCTCGACCTTGTCGAAAGGAACGGTAAGATGGAGAATCGACCCCGCAGGCAGAGTGGCGCGGCACTCGAGAATCTCTGGCAGGAGGTCGAGATAGTAGAGATGGGCGACAAGAGCAGCGCGAACGTTGGGGTTAGGCCGCCTCCGCTTGTATCGCGCCATCCACCGCCGGACGTATCGACCAGTCGGCGAGACGAAAACGGCTCCAAGCGTCAGCGCTGCGATCTTTTGATAAAGATGGAGCGCATAGGCACGGGAGCGAAAACCAAGACGGCCGATCGCTGTCAAGCGGGCTGGCGGGGCCATGTTGTCAGCTCAGCTCCACAATAATCGCAACTCCTTCGATAAGCGTTCCAGCCCCGCTCATTAGCCCGATTTTCCCGTAAGTCCATCGCGATCTGTCAGATTCTGAACTGTGAGATCGCCTGCAATGTTGGTCCCGTGAGGGGTGGTTATCGCTTTGAAGAGCCTTCAACGCGATAAGAGGGCTGCCCTTCAACGCGATTTGACAGCCCGGGCCAGAGCGAACTTCACAATGGATTAGGCCAGAGGGGCAACGTCACTCGGCTCTTCGATGGAATTAAAGCTGTTCGGGCTGGCCATCCTCCTTCGCATCAATTAAATGCCTCGCGTGATAGTCGGCAAGGATCACCCGCAGCGAAAGCGGTCATACGAACCGCGATGCGTTGGGATGGGACAAGTAAAATGAGCGAATCGAGCAAAGTAGCGTTGATTACCGGCATTACGGGACAGGATGGCGCTTATCTTGCCGAGCTTCTACTTGCCAAGGGGTATATTGTTCACGGAATCAAACGGCGAGCGTCCCTATTTAATACATCCCGAATCGATCACATGTTTCGTGATCCTCATGAATCCGACAGCAAATTTCATCTGCACTATGGCGATATGACCGATTCTACCAATCTCATTAGATTGATTCAACAATGTCAACCGAACGAGATATACAACCTTGCCGCACAGAGCCACGTTCACGTAAGCTTCGACACACCGGAGTATACGGCCAACGCTGACGCTATTGGCCCGCTTCGTATTCTTGAAGCTATTCGTATACTCGGCATTGAGGAAAAGTGCCGTTTTTATCAGGCCTCGACTTCTGAGCTGTACGGGAAAGTTCAGGAAATTCCGCAGCGAGAGACAACGCCGTTTTATCCTCGTTCTCCCTATGCGGCAGCCAAGTTGTATGCCTACTGGATCACGGTCAACTATCGTGAGGCATATGGAATGCATGCCTCTAACGGCATCCTGTTCAATCACGAGAGTCCAATCCGAGGCGAGACTTTCGTAACCCGTAAGATCACTCGCGCTGCGGCGGCGATCGCGCTTGGAAAGCAAGAGAGTTTGTTCCTTGGCAACCTTGATGCCAAGCGCGACTGGGGCCATGCGCGAGATTACGTCGAGGGCATGTGGCGCATCCTCCAGCAGGATGAGCCCGACGACTATGTATTGGCTACCGGCGAAATGAAGTCGGTCCGGGAATTTGTCGAGAAAGCTTTCTCGTATGTGGGCTTCACCATCGCATGGCGCGGTGAAGGCGTCGATGAAGTTGGCATTGATGAGAAGAGCGGCAAAACGCTCGTGCGAGTCGATGCCCATTATTTCAGGCCAACCGAAGTCGATCTCCTGATTGGCGATGCAACGAAGGCGAGGCAGCGGCTCGGTTGGTCGCCGACAACGACCTTCGAGCAACTCGTTGAAGAGATGACGCTTGCCGATCTAGCGTTGGCCCGGAAGGCGAAGCAACTCGGCGAGATGTTATGAGAGTCCTTCTTACGGGAGGGAACGGCCTTGTCGGAAAAGCCATTCGACGCGTCGCCGCTGAGCTGGATTGTGACTGGGAGCTAGACGCTCCGTCGCGCCTCGAACTCAACCTTAGTAGCCAGGCCGCCATCTCAGAATGGTTTGGCGGACGCCGATACGACGCTATAATTCATGCAGCGGCGCGCGTTGGCGGGATCAAGGCCAACATTACGTATCCGACGGCCTTTCTCGCGGAGAATGCGCTCATCAACACTCTCGTCATCGAAGCGGCACGCCTTCACGACGTCCGGAATCTCCTTTTCGTGGGAAGTTCCTGCATGTATCCAAAAGATCTTGAGAAGAAGCTCGAGGAAACCGACATTCTGACGGCCCCTCTGGAGCCGACCAACGAGGGTTATGCCCTGTCGAAGATTCTTGGGGCACGCCATTGCAGCGCCATCGCCAGCGAGTTCGGGCTAAACTACCGGACCGTTATTCCCTGTAACCTTTATGGGCCGGATGATCATTTCGATTTAGAGAAAGGCCATCTCGTCGCATCGGCCCTGCGCAAGGTCTCAATGGCCCACTCCCTATCGCTGCCTTCAGTGGAAATTTGGGGTGATGGAACGGCTCGACGCGAGTTCATGTATGTCGACGATCTCGCGCGCTTCGTAATCGACTGGCTGCCGCGCCTTGAGGATCTGCCTCAGTTGATCAATGTCGGCGTGGGCCATGATCATACCGTCAACGACTATTACCGAATCGCTGCGGAGGTCGTCGGCTATGCGGGCAGCTTCGAGCACGATATCTCGCGCCCCGCTGGTATGCGCCGAAAGCTTATGGACGTCGGGCGATCCAACAGTCTCGGCTGGCAGGCGAAGACGCTGCTCGACGACGGAATGCGGCAAGCTTATCTCGGCATGCTCCAGCAGGATGCGCAGGCCGCAAGGAAGGTGTGACAGATATGAGAGTTTCATTTCCTCTTGCGTCAACGACCTGGGACGATGAAGAACGTGCGGCGCTGCAACGCGTCATTGAAAGCGGCCGCTTCACCATGGGCCAGGAAGTTCGGATATTCGAGGAGCAGTTTGCAGCCTTTTTCGGCAGCAAGTATGCCGTGATGGTCAACTCGGGCTCGTCGGCCAATTTGCTGGGCCTGGCAGCCGCATTCTATCACCCTGACCTCGGGCTTCAGCCTGGCGACGAGGTCATCGTGCCCGCGGTATCTTGGAGCACAACCTATTATCCGGTTCATCAATGCCGGCTATCACTGCGTTTCGTCGACGTCGATCGCGAAACCCTCAATCTCGACCCGGACCTCGTTGAGTCGGCGATCACACCCCGGACCAAAGCCATTTTCGCGGTCAATCTCCTCGGCAACCCATGCAATTTCTCTAGACTCCGAGAAATCGCGGAGCGGCATTCGCTGCTGCTGTTCGAGGACAATTGCGAGTCGATGGGGGCTCTCTTCGATAGGCGGCAGGCCGGGACGATCGGCCTCTTCGGCACGTTCTCCACCTTCTTCTCTCATCACATCTGCACAATGGAAGGCGGCGTTGTCGTTACTGACGATCGCAAGCTCTACCACACCATGCTCAGCCTGCGTGCCCATGGGTGGGTGCGGGAGCAACCGCAGGACAGTCACCTTTCCGATGACACCGACGACTTCAAACGCCTGTTCCGCTTCGTGCTCCCCGGCTACAATCTGCGCCCACTCGAAATGGAAGGCGCGCTAGGCCAGACGCAGTTGCGCAAGCTTCCCAGCTTTGTCGCCGAGCGACGAGCCAACGCCGCGCGCTTCACGAATGCTTTCGGCAATCTCCCGGGGGTGCGCATTCAGCAGGAGACCGGCGAGAGCTCGTGGTTCGGCTTCGCTATCATTCTGGAGGGGAAGCTCGCAGGTAAACGGGCCGAACTCGTCAAGGTCCTGCAGGACGAGGGCGTGGAATGCCGCCCGATCGTGGCCGGCAACTTTACGGCCAATCCGGTGCTCGCACATCTGGACCATACTATATCCGGCCCGCTTCCGGTGGCGGAGGAGATCGACGCCAACGGCTTCTTCATCGGCAATCATCACTACGGCACTGGCGAAAAGATCGAGGCTATCGCTGATCTGGTCCGAGACTTCGCATTGAGGCATGCAGCATGACGACTGTTTCGGACAATCGCGGCCGCACTTGCTCGCTATTCGAACGGCCGGTCGCCAACTATGTCGTTCCGGACGAGGTGATAGGCGGCATCCTCGCGGATCCGGCGCAGCCTCTAGCACGAATTGCGAAGATCATACCCCCGGAAGCGCGCGTGCTCGACGTCGGTTGCGGCAACGGCAATCTGGGACGGGTCCTGAAGCGGGCGGGTCGGGCGAGCCCGATCGACGGGGTGGAGCCTAACAGCTTTGCCGCTAGGCTCGCGCGCGAACACTATCAGCACGTCTACGAGAATGGCGTGGCCGAATTGATCGCGGATGGCACGCTCGGCGATTATGACTTTCTCATTCTTGCGGACGTGATCGAGCATGTGTCGAACCCATTCGATTTTCTATGTGGTATCGACCCGTTGGTCCAGCGCGGCACCCGCGTGCTGCTGTCGGTGCCCAACGTCGCTTTTGGCGCCGTGCGGCTTTCACTGCTGAACGGATCTTTCGACTATGTTGATTCAGGTCTGCTGGAAAAAACGCATCTGCGTTTCCTCACCTTGAAAACCTTGCTGCAGCTTTTTTCCGATTTAGGATGGGGCGTCGAAAAAGTTGCGCGGCTGCAACGCAGCTTTTTCAACGTCGAATTCGATCGGAATACCATTGCTGCCGAGGAATCGGTGCTTCGCCGGCTCGCAGCCGACAGTGAAGCGCGAACCTATCAGCATCTCTTCATGGTATCGTCGCGCGGCGATACCATAACGCAGTACGAGGAATACGGCGCCAGCGAAGCTGATATCCTGGCGCAGATTCCGAATGCCGCCCTCCTTCCGGCAGGCGGCGGACGGGATGGTGCGCCAACTGGCCTCTTCAGCAGGCTGCTCGGACGTATGTGACCAGCGGCCAGTGATGCCGGGCGCACCTTTCAGGATAGCCGAGACGATGACCAAAGTTTCTATCTGCGTCCCGGCCTATAAGCAGGTCGAGTTCCTGCGAATGACTCTCGCCTCCGTCGCCGAGCAGAATTTCCAAGACTACGAGATCATTGTTTCGGACGATTCTCCCAACGACGATGTCGAGAGGCTGGTCGGTGAGTTCGACTTCGGCGACCGACTTCGCTATGTCAGAAATCCCGAGGCGCTCGGTTCCCCCCGCAATTGGAACGCTGCGCTAGCCCTTGCGCAAGGTGAATATCTCAAGATCCTGCACCACGACGATCACTTCTCGCATGCCGGCGCGCTCGGGCGGTTTGTGGCGCTTCTCGACAACAACCCAGAGGCTCTTTTTGCTTTTTCGGGAACGACCGTCCAGAACGTGGAAGACGGCTCCTCCCGCCATCATCGCATCTCCGAGGCCCAGGCGCAGTCGCTCTCGCTCATGCCCGAACAATTATTCATGGGCAACTCTATCGGTGCGCCCTCTGCGACAATCGTGAGGCGCTCGCTGAGCCTTGACTACGATCCGCGCATGAAATGGCTGGTCGACCTAGATTACTATATTCGCGCGCTTCAGGTGTGCCGCAGCTTCGCCTATACGGCCGATCCGCTGATCACGACGCCGACCAGCGCCGCCCACCAGGTTACGGAATTGGTGCGCGACAATGCCGCTGTCGACATCGGGGAGGCGCTGATTCTGTTCGAGAAATGCCTCGACCAACTCAAGACGAATCCGGACGCGCAGGAAATCTGGATCAGGCTTCTCCGGAAGTACAAGGTCCGCTCGGCTGGCCAGTTGTCCAGCTTCGGGCGCGTGTCGGTCGCGCTGCAAAGCTATTTCGACGAGCTTTACCAAACGCCGCGCCTCCGACCGTTCAGATCTGAAATGACGGATGCGGCCAGAATGCTACTGCGACCGCATATAAGCCAAAGCCTTTTTGCATCGCTCAGTCATGGCCGACATTTGGGTCGGGTGACACGGAACCATGCAATCGCGGCGCTCTCGCGTCTATATTTCGCCCTACCGCCCGGCTTTCGAGACACTTGGCGCAGCGTCAAGAGAAGCCTCAGAAACCCCGACTGACGCCGTGATCTTCTTGATCGTCTCTTTCGCTTGGTCAAAATCCTGATCCCACCAGCAAGACTGGCGGATCGCATCCTGGATTACGCCATCAAACCGAAATTTGATCACGCGAGCTGGCGTACCCGCCACAATCGCAAAATCTGGAACATCCTCATTGACAAACGAATTGGCGCCGACGACGGCACCGTTGCCGACTTTGACGCCGCGGCGAATGACCGAGTTCGCACCGATCCAAACGTCATGTCCGATCGAGCAGGGGGATGCGGTCAACGCTCGATAGGCGTCGTCCATAAAAATGGAATTCGTTGACACAGCATCCAGCGCATGCTCTCCCGGCCCAATCGAAACATTATTAGCGACGGAGCAGTATCTTCCTATTGTCGAGTTCGACACTAAGCAATTATAACCGATGTAAGTGTAATCTCCAATTGAACTATCATTTGATACAATCGAGCCCTTCATCACTTCGATATTTTTTCCGCAGAATGCATCACTCATTATTTCGTCGGACTTTATTGATCGCCCCAGAGGCATCGACTTAAGTCTAGAATTAATCATCTCTAAATACATATCTCCGAGAGACGCAGTAATCCGCAATTCCTTTGAACGGAAGCCAACCTTCAGCAAATCTACCATTTCTCCATTGTATTCGTTCGCCACCCTTAATCGCAGAAGATCTCCAGTAAGTCCTGCGCCGACAAGCTCCTTGGCGAACTCGTCCTTCAAAAGTTCGGTTCTGATCCTCGAGAGAATTGCTGACCGCTCACCCCGATCAGAAAAATGTCTTTCGAGCATGTCGGAGAAGATGGATTCGTCGATCGTTCTTACGATGAAGGCAGGACTCATCAACCTCGAAAGAATCGCGACGAGCTTAGTCTCGATTCTTTTTTTAATCGCGATTTTCAAATTCTTGATCAGAGTTGCCGCCCTTTGATTACTTCACTTGGTAATAAGACGTTTTAGACGCCGCTTGAGCGCCTGCCCGACGTGGCCCGCGAAGGTCTCTCGCGCCGCAACCCCGCCTGCGCCGGGCGGCGGCAAAGCTTTGGCGTCACCCTCCACATTCCAGGTCGTGACCGCCGAAAGCGCGTGCGCCCGATAATAGGCCTCCTCCTCGTCGACGATCGCGCTGTTAGTGTACCAGGGCAGGTGCCGCGCCTGATAACGTCCCATCGTCCGCAGCGCAGGACCATAACAATAAGGCACACCCGGCCGATACAGCGCAAAGGTGGTGTCGATGTCGGCTTCGAAAACGTCGGGTTCGACCTCACGGCCATAAAGCCCGCTTTCCCATGACACGACGCGCTCTTTGAGATGATAGTGATCGGGAAGATCGTCGATCCGCAACCCGAAGCCAGCCTTCAGAATATGCGGATAGGCTTCCATCAATTGCCTGAAGCGCGACACGGCATCCAGGGGCGTGTCTTCCGACGGGATCACGTCCGGGTCTGTATAGACAAACCATTCCGACATGATCACCGGATGAAGATCCGACAGCTTCCAGAGCGAGGTATGCCCCAGATTGTCCGGGCTGCGAATAACGCGATGCCTCGTAGTGTCGAGATAGGCAACAAGCGGCGGATAGGTCGAGGCATTGTCAATAATCGTAATATTCTCATGGCCCGCGCGTTCCAGCCAAGCTACGAGGCTGCGCAGACAGGCCACACGGTCACGTGTATTGATGAAGATGGGCACAGACTTGGTGAATTCGGGAGAAACAATTGCGGGAACCATGGCAGGCTCCGCAGCAATCCTTCCCCTGCCGCGCAGGATCGGGCGCAACGACGAGGCCGCCCTGTGCAGGGCGCGATCAATCGTTCTTCTGCCGCTCTGGAAGACCTTGCCGTATTCGGCGACATGACGACGCAGATCGGCAACCTCCTCTGCCGAGACTCCGAGGCGTGGCTCCACCATGGCGAGCAGATCCTCGAGCTTCTGCACTTGGTACCCATCTCCCGGCCTGACCGGAAGAGTGTTACCCGTAATAACGGCATGGGCGACTTGCTGGAAACGCGGCTCGAGCCACGGTCCCAGCTTTTGCGTCCCCCCGGTATAATGGGCGAGCTGACGAAGGGCGATAGAGCGTGCAATACGCTCGTGACCGGCTGCGCGAACATGACTGTCCGAAATCGGATGAACACGATAGCGCACCAACGCTTCAGGAAGATTGTCCCCCTTCGCCCCACGAACGAGCATCCTGCCCCATAAGTCGTAATCCTGCGCGGGAATGTCGTGATAGCGAAGCTGGTGAGCATTCAAGAAGTCGCGCCGCATCATCACCGCCGGATGCGCGAATGGCGTTCCGACAATCGAATGCAGAGCGACCGCCGCGGCTCCCCGCGGCTCCCGATGCAGCCCTGTGGGATTGCCTTCGGGATCTATCATCTCGATGAACGAACCAAGGATGGCACAATCCGGATGATCCGACAGCCAGCCGACCTGTCGCGCAAGCCGGTGTGGAAGAGCGATGTCATCGGCGTCGAGCCGCGCGATCAAGGCACCCCGCGCCTCGTCCAGCCCCAGATTCAGTGCGTGGGACAGGCCAGCGGCGCTCCCGTCTCGCCGTATCACTCTGAGGCGCGGATCCACCTTGGCATACCGTTCCAGGATAGCAGGCGAATTGTCTGTCGACAGATCATCGATCACCAACAGTTCGAAGTCCGCAAAGGTCTGGCCCAGAACCGATGAGATCATCCGATCCAGGTACTGCTCTCCATTATGAACGGGAACGAGCACCGATACGAGCGGTTGGCGATAATCCATATCTGCAAGTTATCCTGGAAATCCGAGATAGACGCTTCCGGCGTAATGCCGAACCCAGCTTACAGCCTGTTCCAGCGCGCTGGAACAAGGTCAGTGGCGTCCATACCTTGATCTGCGAACCAGCGAGCAGGCGCTATGACTTTCGTATCCTCGCGCGGGTCAAGCCAAGCGCCCCACCAGCTGAACGTGCTGTTGGCAATAACATGATGGCGGCAAGCGGCCATGATCCGCATGTCCTCGTAAGCCTTCTCGGCAACGTTGCCTTCAACATGAACCATTTCAATCGGCAGGCGAAGGTTCTCACGCGTCCAAGAGTGATCATCTGAAAAGACAAATGCCACAAGATCCTTCCCGCACTCCTCCATCAGGTTTTTTACAGCTTTCTCGTAATAGTCGGGAGAGCAGGTGCCGTGGACAGCAAGCGCGCTAGGGTTCGTAACGTAGTCCCCCCGACGAATATGAAGCGACACGGTGTTATCGGCTGCTGCCCGCTTGAGCAGTGCAGCATTTGCCGGAGACGGCGCATGACGGAACTGAAAATCCGTTCGTAACACGTCGGCAAAGTCGGAAAAGTACTGTTCGCTCTGCCAATACCCATCGAGATAGATGTTTCCCGATAAAGAGGCGACAGCTGGGTCGAAGCGAAGCCCAGCCTCCACGACATGCCGAACTGGCTTCCGCCAGGTTAGGAGTCGCCTCAGACCGCGAGCCGACTCCAGTTGAGCAGGCAGCCCGCCAACAGTCGCATCAGGAGCATCTAGCCGGAAAAAATCCAGCGCATATGAGTGAACACGATAGTCCGCGAACGCCCGGCGATCGATCGCCAGCCCGCTACGATTTCGAAGCGCCAGCGCTCGGCCTGCGGCGTATTGGAACATTTGGTTGCCCAAGCCGCCGATTATACGTGTGGTTATCATATTATCGTTGCTTTCCGCCGATCGATAAAGCTTCACGAAACGCAGACAGAAGATGTCGGAGTGTGCTTGGCGGCGGGCTCTCAGTTGCGGACAGTTGCGGCGCCACAGGCTCGATCTTCGGGACAAGCTCGGCTTCTGAAGGGATCCCTTCCTTAGCGCGAGCGGCATCCTCCTCAACGAACTCGCTGTTCGGCCTGATCAAAACCGTTTCGGGCTGGCTGCGACTCAATCCAACGATGACCTCCAGGGCGCTAGCGAGATTTCCAAAAAATTGCCAGCGGGTCAGATAGTCCTGCCTCGCAGCCAACAACGCCGGAAGCCGGGCAGCGTAACCTGCCTCGTCCCCAAGCAGGGCGCCAATCTGTTTGATGGCGTTGTCCGGTTCGGCGAGATCGATGCGAGTGAATGCATTCGGAGAGGCATATCGGTCGGCGTTGATGCACCCGGAATAGATCGGATGGCAAAACGCGAGCCAAGCGTCGGGCATCTTCTCGGTGACGAAATCCGGTTCGTCGCTGTTTTCCAGAACAATCGTATATCGATAGGGAACAAGCGTATCCCACTTGCTATCGAAAGGGCGAATTCCACGACCGAAGACGTCGATTGCCGGATAAATTTCCCGCAATCGATCGACGAAAGCCAAGCGGCGACGGTGCCCTTCGGTGAAAGCCTTGTCAGAGATCAGAACGCAGATATCGCGATCCTTTGCCGGGGGTGACATGATGATCAATTCATCAAGATCACGCTCGACGAACCACGGATGGGAGGGCTGCAGGCGAATCTGTCGAGGGTGAGAGAGATCATTCCGCCCGCTGATCACATAGGCGAATTGAGCGAGGAACTTTGGATGGTACCGCCCGATGTCGCTGGGCTCGCCGGTGATGAAGACTGTCCGATCCGGCTGGCAGATACATTTCGCACTCGCCTCGATCGACTCGAATACAGCCCAAGCCTCGCATTGCTCGACGTTGCGGTCGACCTGGAACTGGAAGCTTCCCCAACTGCCCGATTTGGCTGGTGTCTGGCGCAGCCAAGGCCATTTCGGCGCACAAGTGTCGAGTCGGACCAGCCTTGTCATAGACGCCGCATCTGCCAATTCGGATCGAGATGAACATACCCGAAAGGCTGCTCGCCCTTGTGCCGCCTGTTATATTCCTTAGCTTCCGCAAGCCGGAAGGAAAGTTGTCCAGCTTCGCCGAAATAGTCGCAAATACCAAATCGGCTTGCATGGACTTCGAAAATGTACTCGCCATGCACAAGTAGATTTGCGGGAACGACTCCCTCTAGAACAAAATGTCCTGCGGGGAACCGTGATTTTTCGGGATCCCAGTCATTGAACAACGCGCGTGCGATGACATGGCCGTCGATGGTCTTTATATAAAATCCAACCCTTAGATCATCCAACGGCGTCAAAACATCAATCTCTATGGAAATTTCTATTGAATCTTCTCCAAGAAATTCCATAAGATCGCGCGAACCTTGACGAATATTCATATCGACCAAGATGATGTCGTCGGTCACGATAGGAAGAGAAGCAGTCCGTCTCTTGATCGTCGTATTCAGATACTTTCTCACTGCGCTTTCGACAGCCTGTTTCGGGCCGGCACGGCCCGACTCGAGCAACAGCGCAGTATCGCAGACACCGCGGACGGCTGCCATAGAATGGCTGACAAAAAGAACTGTGCGCCCTTCATGGGCCAAGGCGTCGAGCTTCTTCTGCGATTTGGCCTGGAAGCCGGAGTCTCCCACGGCCATCACTTCGTCGAGGATGAGGATATCCGGCTCCAGATGCGCAGCGACGCCGAATGCGAGACGAACATACATGCCGCTCGAATAGCGCTTGACCGGCGTATCCAAGAATTTCTCAATCTCGGAAAAATCGACTATCTCGTCAAATCGCCGCTTCACCTCGGACTGCTTCATTCCGAGAACGGCGCCGCTGAGGAAGATGTTCTCGCGGCCCGTCAACTCCGGATGGAACCCCGTCCCGACCTCAAGCAAACTGCTAAGCCGGCCCCGCACACTGATCTTTCCAGTTGTCGGCGCCATTACACGCGAAAGCACCTTCAGCAGCGTCGACTTACCTGAGCCGTTTCGGCCAATCAGCGCCATGCGCTCACCCGGCTCAACGTCGAAACTGATATCCTTCAGCGCCCAGAAGTCCGTCGTCTCATCGTCTTCTGCTGAAGGGCGCAGTGACTGAATCATCCGACCAATTGAGCCGCGTAGGCTACCACTCTCGGTACCACTCACCCGACCTATCTGGAAGCGCTTAGATATACCTTCGGCAATGATCGCTTTTTTCATCGTTCTTACAGGTCGTCGCAGAAGCGACTTTCAGATCTGGTGAAGTATCGCACGCCCGGAATCAGACAAACGACAGTGAAACCTACTGCAACGGCAAAACTGAAGGTTGGGAACGGCGTTCCGGCATCGAGTAGCGACCAACGGAACCCATCAATGATGCCCACCATGGGATTCAGCGCGAAGATAATACCCCATTTTCCGGGCACCACACTGCTGGCATACCCAACTGGAGACATATAGGCGCCTAATTGCAGTACGACCGGCAGAAGATAACGAAAATCACGATAGCGCACGTTCAAGACCGCAACCCAAGTACCGCAAGCCATCACGAACAGGCACAACAAGATAATACACACCGGCAAGAACATTACATTCCACCCAGGCGGGTGCTTAAAATAAACCGCTAGCAAGAAATACAAGCAAAACGATATGACAAAATCGACCGTCCCCACTATTATTGAACTAAACGGCAATATTATCTTCGGAAAATAAACTTTCGATACGATAGGAGTATTTGCTATTACACTATTGGCCGCCTCAGAGAACGTCGTTGCAAAAAACATCCAAGGCAATAATCCAGTGAAGACAAGAAGAGCGTAGGGCGTATCATTCGACGGCAGTTTCGCAAAACCGCCAAACACGATCGTGAAAACGATCATCATCGTCAGCGGACGGATGACTGACCAGCTAAATCCGATGAGCGTCTGCTTGTATCGAACGACGAGGTCGCGCCAGACCAGCAACTGGAAAAGCTCCCGATGCTCCCATACATCCCGCCAGTATGCTGGATTTTGCGCGTCAGCCGTAATCTCGATCACTGTTTGCTTATCGTCCGTAGATCGCCCCTCCTCAGCAATGAGATACGCCATTAAACAGATTCCCTGCAATTTTCCCAACTCGCGCACGAAGCAGGTAGTGCAAATTCACTTCCGTTTCCACCCCCTTGGATCGCGCTGGTAGCGCGGGAAAAGGAAGAAGCCGCGTAGGGGCTATTTTTCTGGCTCCCTTCAGAACGGTCGCTGTCGAGGCAGCCGCCAACTGCTGCTGCCTGCGGAGAGCATCAAGCTTCGACAGGGCATGCGACGCGCAATCGACCTTTTCCGCTCGGGCGTAGATCGCATCAACCCCGAGGAATGTCGCCGAGGAACTGCCGCGCTCGGGCACACGATCGCCGCCTCCCCCCCTGATCCGCCCCCGCCGGCAGGTCCAAGGTGATTGTTAGTGGACGGTTGGTCTCGACGCCAGCGCGGGCGGCGTAGCTGGTCCGGGTTGCGCAGCCGCCCTCGCGGTCATGGCGGGGATGACGACCTC